>JAABUN010000272.1_pt1 | contig 135179 bp, 111 predicted proteins | sample 5559311 | NCBI WGS metagenome assembly JAABUN01 (sample SAMN10711877, study PRJNA513370) | rock metagenome | isolation source: Antarctica rocks | place: Antarctica: Victoria Land, Siegfried Peak sud
ATTTCGCAAAAGAATTTGAAAGCGGCAGGCGAATTTTATCGGGACGGTTTGCAAATCAGTTCAAAAATGTCGGATATGAACGGCACTCTCTACTGTCTGGAAGGTGTGGCGGGCGCGTTTTGGGCGATGCGGGACGCGAAGCGGGCGGCTTTACTTTTCGGCGCGTCTGAAGCCTTACGCGGCGCGAATAATCTTTTTATAGAACCCGCCGACCGCCTGCCATACAACCAATCGGTCGCGTTAGTTCGCGCTTCGCTGACCGAAAAAGTATTTACCGATTTGTTTGCCGACGGGCGCAAGCTGAAATTGGAAGAAGCCGTCGCGCTCGGTTTGGCTGATTGGGAAACAAATGATGCATCTATCGACAAGGCGCTCGAAGCACGAGCGGTTTTCGCTCCGACAACCGGCGGAGCGAAAAATCTGTTTGCCGCCGACTCCGACGACAAACAAATATTTGGATACCAGCCGAAAGCGAATCGGCCTCGGCAGACGAGCGTTTTTCTCGGCTTGCTGCTGGTCGCCGCGCTTGGATTCGGGCTTTGGTTTTTCGGCAGTCGTCCGTTAAATTCTGCGCCGATTCAGTCAATCGCCGTCCTGCCGTTCGTCAATGAAAGCGGCAATGCTGACAACGAATACTTGTCTGATGGAATGACCGAATCGCTCATCAGCAGTCTTTCACAACTCCCGAACCTTTCGGTAAAGGCGGGTTCGTCAGTGTTTCGTTACAAAGGTAGAGACATCGAGCCGCAAACGGTTGGTTCGGAACTCTCCGTTCAAGCTGTTTTAACCGGGCGCGTCGTCCAGCGCGGCGAGAAGTTGCTTTTGAGCATGGAACTGGCGGATACGAAAACGGGAAACGCTCTCTGGACCGAGCAATACAACCGCAAAACGACTGACCTTATAGCATTGCAGAGCGAAATCGCCCGCGACGTTTCGCAAAAACTGCGGCTGCGCCTTTCCGGTGCGGAAGAACAGCGCGTGGCGAAAAGTCATACGAAAAACACGGAAGCCTATCAACTCTATTTGAAAGGTCGCTTCTACTGGAACAAGCGAACGGGCGAGGGACTCAAAAAATCGGTCGAGTATTTTAATCAGGCGATTGAGGAAGACCCAACCTATGCGCTCGCTTTTGCCGGACTTGCCGAGTCTTACGTCATATTTTCCGGTTTCGCGGTCAGCCCGCCGCAGGAGGCTTATCCGAAAGCAAAAGCGGCGGCAAAAAAAGCCTTGGACATAGACGAAACGCTTGCCGAAGCGCACGCCGCGCTCGGGCTTGAACTTCTTGCTTACGAATGGAACGCTGCGGAATCGAGCAGTGAATTTCAAAGAGCCATCGAGCTAAATCCAAACTACGCGACGGCTCGCCACTGGTACGGCAATCAAAACTTGTTGTACACCGGGCGCTTCGACGAAGCGATTGCAGAGATGAAGCGGGCGCAGGAACTCGACCCGCTTTCCTTGGTTATCAACACTGATTTGGGAGATACATACTTTTACGCACGCCAATACGACAAAGCCATCGAACAATTGCGAAAAACAATAGAAATGGATCAGAGTTTTTACTACGCTCATTATGAATTGGGAATGGCTTATGAGATGAAAGGTTCTTACACGGAAGCTATCGCTCAATATCAAAAGGCGAGAGGGTTGGATAATGATCCGCGCGTGCTGGCGCTGTTCGCACATGCTCTTGCCGCATCAGGCAAGCGAGATGAAGCGCTAAAGACACTCGGCGAATTGAAGGAGACTGCAAAACAGCATTACGTTCCGGCATATAACTTTGCAATTGTTTATGCGGGACTCAAAGACCGCGATCAAGCATTCGATTGGCTCGAAAAAAGTTACCAGGACCGCTCTTCGAGAATGGCAATTCTTCAAATTGACCCATTTCTCGACAATCTCCGCGCAGACCCGCGCCTCGCAGACCTTATCGGGCGCGTCAACTTGCTTAAATAAATCGCTTTTGATAAGAAATTATGACACTAAATGCTGTTAGAAAACGGCGAAAAAGACAAAGTGCTTGCCGAGCTTAAGAAGTCTTACAAAAGCCGCGAATATTTTATGGTGCTGCTCGAAGTTGACCCGCGCCTCGACTCTCTGCGCGACGAAGCGCGCTTCCATGATTTGCTGCGGCGCGTCGGTTTTCCGTAATAAGTATAATTCGGTATTTTCCGAAATTTGTCCGATTGAAATTAAAATTTTTGTAAAACTCAAGGTGAAAAATGAAAAAAATTACTGCTCTTAACTTGCTCGTCTTACTATGTGTACTGTCTTTTAATTTTGCCGTTTTTGCTCAAGACAAAACGAAGCAAATCGTTTTTATTAAAGCCGGACGCTTGATTGACACGCGCGGCAGCGGTACGGTTTTGCTAAATCAAGGAATTTTGATTGAAGGCGCGCGCATAAAAGCTGTCGGCGCGTTAAGCGAAATTCAAAGACAAGTTCCTCGCAATGCGAAGACGATTGATTTGTCGAACGCGACCGTCCTTCCCGGTCTTGCCGACTGCCACACGCACGTGCTTTTACAAGGCGACATCACGGCAGAGGATTACGACGAGCAATTATTAAAAGAATCAATTCCGTATCGCACAATCCGTGCGACGATGGCGGCGCGCACCGGTTTGATGAACGGTTTTACGGTTTTCCGCGATGTCGAAACTGAAGGTGCGATGTATGCTGACGTTGACGTAAAACAGGCGATCGAGCGCGGCGTTATTCCCGGACCAAGAATGTTTGTAGCGACGCGCGCTTTTGCGCCGACCGGAATGTATCCGCTGTCGGGTTATTCGTGGGAATTGAAAATGCCCGAAGGCGTGCAGATAATCGACGGCGCGGACAACATCCGTAAAGCTGTGCGCGAGCAGGCGAAATACGGCGCGGATTGGATAAAATTTTACGCCGACCGTCGTTATTATATGAAGGACGGCAAACTTCATTCGTGGGTGAATTTCACAGATGAAGAAATGGAAGCGATGGTTTCGGAAGCGCATCGTCTCGGCAAAAGAGTTGCCGCGCACGCGATGGGCTGGGACGGAATTGACGCTTCTTTAAGACACAATGTCGATTCTATCGAACACGGCTACGGTTTAGATGAAGGATTGATGGACAGAATGGTCAAGCAAGGCGCGTATTGGTGTCCGACGATTTACGTCGGCGTTTATGTTGCTGAAGGACGCGCGGCAGCGGGTAGTCCGATTTGGCTGACGATGCGCGATTTGGAAGCAAAAGCGTTTGGCGTGGCGACGCGGAAAGGTGTGAAAATCGCTTACGGCACAGACGCCGGCGGTTATGCCTGGACGGAAAATCAAGCGAAAGAATTTTCATATATGGTCAAATACGGAATGACGCCGATGCAGGCAATTCAATCGGCAACCGTTTCCGCCGCCGATTTGCTGGAGAGAACGAATGACTTCGGCGCCATCGAAGCGGGAAAATTCGCCGACATTATCGCCACGACAAATGACCCGCTCAAAGATATAACCGAACTGGAGCGTGTGAAATTTGTAATGAAAGGTGGCGAAGTTTATAAGGACGAAATGACGCGGCGGATGAACTCGCAATCTCGCTGAAATCATTAGACGAAATAAGCGAAATTTCGCTTGCAGCTCAGCGTTGTGCAAATTCCGATGCTGGTTGACTAAGATATTTTTTAGCCACGAACAAACACGAAATTTCACGAAAATTGTTCGTGCTTTTTTGGGTTTGTTCGTGGCTAAAATCTTTTTGCTTCTGTCATAAATTTCCCGTATCAAAATCGTTGACATAAATGTTGTAATGCGCACACTTTTTCAATGCTCGAAGCAGGCAAACAACTCGGACGCTATGAGATTCGCTCTCAACTCGGAGCGGGCGGAATGGGAGAAGTTTATCTTGCACAAGATACCACACTAAATCGCAAGGTCGCTATCAAACTGCTCAATGATGGATTGTGCGAAAACCAGGAGCATCTGCGTCGTTTCAGACAGGAAGCGCGCGGCTTCTGCACTAAATCATCCGAATATTGTTACGATTTACGAAGTTGGTGAACGGAATCAAACACAATGCTTCATCGCAATGGAACTTGTCGAAGGAAGTAATTTGCGTCACCTTTTAAAGAAGAGGAAAATTAAGCTGAAAGAAACGCTCGACATAGCAATTCAAACAGCTTCGGCGCTGGCGGCAGCACACGCGGTCGGCATCGTCCACCGCGACATCAAGCCGGAAAACATTATGCGCCGCCCCGACGGTCTGGTGAAAATTCTGGATTTCGGTTTAGCCAAACAAATGATTTCTCCGATTCAATCAGGTGAGGTAGATTCCGATGCTATCACAGAGGCGAAAATTAGCACGATGCCCGGAACGGTAATGGGAACGGTGCAATATATGTCGCCTGAACAAATACGCGGCAAAGACGTTGACGCGCGAACCGATATTTGGAGTCTGGGAGTTGTTCTTTATGAAATGATTACCGGTCGTCTTCCGTTTGAGGGCGAAACAAAGACGGATGTGATGGCGGCAATACTGCAAGCCGACGCGCGCCCGCTTTCCGTTTACAAGCCGAACGCGCCGCTTGAGTTAGAGCATATTGTCAAAAAAGCTCTCGGCAAAGATTCTGAACAGCGTTATCAAGTTGTCAAAGACTTACTTTTAGATCTAAAACTTTTCCAGAGCGAACTGGATTCCTCTATCGAGATAAGCAAATCGGGTTCATTTTTAACCGCCGGTGCATCTGCCAAACATACACAAACCGAATCGCATCCCAAGCCTAAAGATTCGGCAAGTAACAATCATTGGTTATGGCTGACAACCTCCGCACTTGTCTTTCTACTCGCAGCCTTTTTCGGGTATTATTCGTGGCGGCAATATCAGCCTGCAAAAACGAATTATTCGGCTTTGCTTTCCTCGTCGCAGATTACGAGCTGGAAAAGTGATTTAGGCGAAAGCGATTCGAGTCGTGCGCGCCTGTCACCGGACGGAAAACTTGTGGCATATGTCGCATCGAAAGACAACAGCAGCGCTATATGGCTTAAACAAATAGACGGCGGCGAACCGTTCACATTCGCGCAGGACGATTCGGCGAAAAAGAGTCCGATATTTTCGCACGACGGCGGACGCATCGCTTATATTTCCGAGCGCGGAGAACGCCGAGGAATTTGGTCATTGCCGACATTAGGCGGCGCGCCCACGCTGCTCTCGCCGCTCGATGCGCGAAGCCGCTTGATTTACTGGTCAAAAGACGGAGCGACCGTCTATTTCGATATGAAACAGAATCTCTACGCGCTCGATATTGCCTCCAAGCAGATAACAAAGCTGACGAATTTTGATGAGTCTCAAGCTGTCGAGCGCGGTTTCAGTTTTTCATCCGATGAACAACAAATTGTGTATGCGGACAGAAAAGACGGGCAGAAAGATTTATGGATAGCTGATAGAAACGGCGAGAATGCAGTGCGTTTGACCAATGACGCCGCCGAAGATAGTCAACCTGTCTGGCATCACGACGGGCAGCGTATCATTTATAGTTCCGAGCGCAATGGTGTCAGACAAATTTATATGGCTTATTTGGACGGACGACCGCCTGAGCCGTTGACTTCCGGCGACAGCGGCAGCGATGTATCTGACCTTTCGGCGGACGGAACAAAGATTCTTTATCAAACCACGAAAGACGATTCGGATTTGTGGGGCGTGCGTCTTAACAGCGGCAAAGAATTTCAACTGACTTCGGACATCGGCGCTGAATTTTGGCTGGATGCTGCGCCGGACGGCGAAACGGTAGCTTACCAGGCAGTGCGGCGAACAAGCATCGGGTCAAAACTGTTCAACTGTCTGCTTCTGTCGCAAAAAATTAAGAGTGATAGTCGGCAGGTTCAATTAGCTCCCGACGGTTTTGCTCCGCGTTGGTCGCCTGACGGCAATCAATTGGCTTTCTTGCGTTCGGAGGCGGGAAACAACAGTCTTTGGGTAACGTCAGCGACGGGCGGTGATGCGCGGGCGTTGACCGAGAAAGGAGTTACCTTCAGCGGTTTTTCACAACTGCCTTTCAACCGTAATCAAACACAAGATTATCAATGGTTTTCGGACAACCGCTCACTGATTTACTGTGCCAATCGCGCAGGCATTTCAAACGTCTGGCAGGCGGCAGCCGACGGCACAGGCGAGAAGCAGTTGACAAACAACGATGATAAAAATTTGCGCTTCCTCAATCCGCTTTCTTCGTACGACGGCGAGCGTATTGCTTGGTTGGCAAGGTCAACTGACAATCAAAAGAAACCAAGTTGGAGCGTTTGGATTTTTGAGAACGGAAACGCTCGACAGATTTATCAATCAAATTTCGTAATGGGTTTGGTCGGTTGGTCGCCGTCGGGAAATGAATTGATTGTCAAATCAGTTGAGAGTAGCAACGATATACATCTACCGATTGAAGTCAATCTCCTCCAACTCGCATTGGATGGTATCCAGCCGCAATTGATTTCCAAACTCAAAGAAACTTATTTTCAAAACATTCAACTTTCACCCGACCGCAAGACACTGGCTTTTGTTACGCGGCAAAACGGTGAAAGCACGATTCAAATCGTTCCGTCGACGGGCGGAGTAGCAAAAACCGTCATCAGCAGTAACGATGCGCGCGTTTATTTTTCGAGTCTTGTTTTTGCTCCCGACGGCAAGACGCTTTATTACGGCAAACAAGCCAATTGGCAGGTAATTTCGATGATAAATAACTTCAAATAGGAGAAAAATAAGATGAGTAACAAAGAAAATATAACTGATAAAATGACTAGAGCGAAAGGTTCAGGCAATTTACCAAAGGCTTATATCCGACTGCGAACGGTACTCGACGCGCTGGAAATATCTGCGCTTCGCTACTGTCTGATAGACGCAGATGCGGCAGAGACAATAAAGCGAGCAAAGGAAATCGAGGCGTTGCTGATGCCGATAATTACTAAGTTTCAAACCAAGATGCAGCCAAGACCGGGTAATTGCCCGGACGGTTATTTTAATTGTGGGGGTTGTTGTGTGTGTTATCCGTGCATTGACGGCATGGGTATTGAGTAAGGATATGTTTTATAAGGAAGAAAAATCTATGTTAGGCGGAAAAAGTTGGGACGAATGGATTGCGGAGTATTCGGAAAGCCACGAACATCCGGTTAATAAACTGACGCACAAAATCGGCATCCCGTTGATTGCGCTCGCCGTGCCGCTTTTTCTTGTTGCGATTTTCGTTAAAGGCTTTTGGATTGTGCCGACCGTTTTATTCGTCGTCGGCTGGATTTTTCAATTTGTCGGACACGCTTTTGAACGCAAAGCACCGGAGTTTTTCAAGGATTGGCGATTTCTTTTAGTCGGTGTGCGTTGGTGGCTCAAGAAAATTGGCAGGTAGTTTTCGGGAAAGATGATAGCTGATAGATTATAAATGAAAGACAAAGGCGCGTAGTGAAATCTGCCAGCTATCATCTTTTATCTTTTATTTATTCCGAAATTTTCTTATCAATCGTGTAGCTTCAAATCTAAATTTGCAACAACTTTGCCGACCGTATCGCCGCGCCGGTTTTTTATGGGCATCGGCGAATACTCGCGCAATTTTTCGTCGTTTGTAATGTCCAAAACGCCGAATGCGCGCAGTAGTTCGATTATGACGACGGCGCGGGCGCGTTTGTCGTCGCCGTCTTCGATTTTGACGGCAATTCCCAAACCTCTTTTCCATCTTTCGCACGGCAAAATGCCCGCTACATAAACGCCTTCCGCGCCGACTTTTGAGATAACGCGTCCGCGCGTAGCCTGCATCAAAATCGTGTCCAATCTTTGTGTTCCGCCAATCATTTCGGGATAAGAAATCATTGCCGAAACGATTCTGCGGCACGCTTTGCGCGTTTCGGTGTCGAAACTTTGCGGCGGAAAAACGAGCCGTGCAAAACTCAAAGCCATCGCCCGAAGCGGCAAAGCGAAATTCGGTGCGGCGCAGCCGTCAATGCCGATTTTTATTTCATCGCGCGGCACGCCCGTAAAAAGCGAAACCGCTTCTAAAATCGCTTGCTGAACCGGATTTTCTAAATCTTCATAACTCTGCAAATCCGCATTTAAATGTTTCGCAAGCGCGAGCATCGCGGCGTGTTTGCCCGAACAATTATTGTGAAGCTGCGTCGGCTTTTCGTCCGCGCGAATCATCTTTTCGGCGATTTCTTCGTTGAACGGCATCTGCGCGCCGCACCTTAAATCCGGTTCATCCAAACCAACTTTCCAGAGCATTTTCGCAACCGTTTCGGTGTGAATTCGTTCGCCCGAATGCGAGCCGCAGGCAAGCGCGATTTCGTCGTCGAGAAATCCAAATCTCTCAGCCGCGCCGCTCGTCAAACAGGGAAATGCTTGAAACGCTTTTGCCGACGAGCGAAAAAACGTAACCGTTTCGGGATTGCCGGCGGAAAAAACAGTTTCGCCGTCGCCGTCGACAATTGCAATATGTCCTCGGTGAAGCGATTCGACCGTTTCGCCGCGCACGACTTCGGCTAAAATTTCAGATTGCATAAATATTCTTAGTAACCGCAGAGGCGAAGATTTTCAAGAAGAGTTTAACCACAGATTTACACGGATGAACGCGGATAAAAAGCAAGATTAAAATCGAATAAAATCAATTTGTATTTAACAAAATAATCAGAGTTAATCTGCATTCATCTGTGGTTGAAATTTCCTTCACATCCTTTGACGGTTTAATTTTATTAACGTGCCGCAGTTATCATTTCCTTCGCGTGACGGCGTGCCGTTTCCGTAATCTCTTTGCCGGTCAGCATTCGCGCGATTTCTTCGACTTGTTCACCTTCGTTTAATTGTCTGACGCTAATTTCCGTGCGATTTTTGACCGCTTCTTTTTCGACAACAAAATGCTGGTCGGCAAGTGACGCTATTTGCGGCTGGTGCGTAACGCATAAAACCTGCTGCGTTTTCGCCAGTTCTTTGAGTTTCAAACCGACGGCTTCGGCGACGCGCCCGCCGATTCCCGCATCAATTTCGTCGAAAACCATCGCCTTCTCAAATTCGGAAAGTTTCGCCGTAGTTTTCAAAATCAACATAAGGCGCGACGCTTCGCCGCCGGACGCAACGCGCGTAATGGGCTTGACGGATTCGCCGACGTTTGCCGAAAAATAAAACTCGATTTGGTCAAAGCCTTTGGCTGTAAAAGACTTAACAAACATTTCATGTTGTAAATCGTTTTCGTCCGGTGCATTAATCTGCACCTCAAAACGCGCTTTTTCCAGCGCGACGGCTTTCAGGTTTGCTTCGATTTCTTTTTCAAATTTGCGCGCCGATTTTTCGCGCTTGACGTGAAGTTCTGTTGCGATTTTCAAATATTCTTTAACCGCTTTTCCGAATTCTTTCCGCAATTCTTCTTCGCGCAGTTCAGCAGTTTCGATATTTTTTAAGCGTTCTTCAGATTCTCTGAAATGCGTCAGCACAATTTCAATTGTGCCGCCGTATTTTCGCTTGAGGCGCGAGATTTCTGACAAGCGATTTTCGATTTCTTCCAGTCTTTCGGGAGAAAACTCCAAATGATTGCGAAAATCGCGCACGGAAATCGCTAAATCTTCTAAAACCGCTTGTGTCGTTTTCAGACTTTCGGAGTAATCAAGAAAACTCGATTCATATTCCGAAAGTTCCGTAATACGTTTGACGACTTTTTCCAGTGTCGCAACCGTCGCTTCTTCGTTTTCGTAAAGCATCAGATAACTTTCTTCGCTCAAAGTCGAGAGCTTTTCGATGTTATTTAACCGCCGTTTTTCTTCTTCGAGCGTTTCATCTTCGTCCGCTTTCAAGTTCGCTTTGCCGATTTCGTCAACCTGAAACTGCAAAATATCGAGCAGTTGGAGTTTTTGCGCCTCGTCTTCGTGCAAGTTTTCGATTTCCTTTTGAATGCCTGCCAACTCACGATATTTTTCCGCAACATCTTTTCGTAAATTGGCGGAGTTTGCGTATTCGTCGAGCATTTCCAGATGCGTCGCCGGATTAAACAATGTCGCCTGCTCGCCTTGCCCGTGAATATCAACCAGAAACGCACCGATTTTTTTTAAGAAATTCTGCGTAACCGATTGATTATTAACGAAAATCCGGTTGCGTCCGTTTGCCAAAAGTTCGCGGCGGACGATAATTTCCGTTTCTCCGGTATCTTCGGCTTCTATGCCGCTTTCATAAAAAAGCTGATGCAAATCGGCGTTTGAGCGAACGCTGAAAAGTCCTTCAATCTGTGCGTTTGCCGCGCCTTCTTTTATCAAATCTGACGACAGGCGTTCGCCCGTCAATGCGCCCAAACTGTCCACGATAATTGACTTTCCAGAACCCGTCTCGCCCGTCAAAAGATTCAAACCGGTTGAGAATTCAAGCTGGAGTTCGTCAATCAGCGCGATGTTTTTGATTTTGAGAAGACTCAACATATATAGATTTTAGATTTTGGATTTTGGATTGCGGATTGTAAAGCCTTAGAAGAAAATTTAACCGCAGATAAACACAGATAAGAAAAAGATGAGCTGCGAAATAAAAAATTTGAACAGGCATTTTAATTACCGAGTTGTTTTTGATTTATCCACGCCTATCTGCCGTTAATTTTTCTTTGACCGCAAAAGTTGCGCTCCTTTTTCCCATTTGCCGTTACGAAAAATGGCGTCGGGCGGAAACTCTTTTTCTAAATCTTTCGACTTCCAATTGATTTTGCGCGTTTTTTTGTAAAAGAGAAATTCACCGCTAGTGCCGATTTTTAGAAGTCCGTTTTTCGGAATTAAATAGAAATCGTTTGTATCGTATTCGTCCAAACCCGTATAAATTCCTAAATCTCCGATGTCTTGAACAAAAGTCGGCGCAGTCTCGCTGGCGCGTCGTCGTTCGGCGTTTACTGCAACATCAGCAGTGAAAGGCTTAACGGATTCAGCGTAATTTACAACCTCTGCGCGGCGGAAAATCGTGTTGTAAAGATTGCCCGTATCGTTGAACGGCAGAGCGTCGTAAAGATTCGGGTCAACCTTTTGCTCGCTTTTATCAACCAGAGATTTCAAGGCGGCGAGATAGGCGACGAAATTAAGTTTGACCAAAAACATCTCGTCTCGGTTATGCAGCGCGCCGGTTTCGACGAGAATGACGGGCGTTCCCCAAGCCGAAATCATATCGCCGAACGCGCGCGGATTGTATGAATCGTCGTAACGTCCGATGTTTCCTTTGATAAAATTTTCGAGTGCGGAAACCATCGTCGCGCAGAGCCGTTTCGAGCGCAGATGTTTTTCATCGGATTTACCTTGCGGATCGCCGGAAACCGCAAGAAGCGAAATCGTCGCCTGCTTGTTTGTTTTTCCGACGGTTGTCAGCGAGTTTTGATTGTGCAGATTAAAACCGAGGTCTGGCTGCCATTCGTCGCGCAGTTTTTTCAGTAATCTTCCTTCGGGTGTCTCCAATGCGCGCGCGTCGCGGTTGATGTCAATAAACTGCAAATTTCGACGCTGGTAAAGTTCTGCGCCGTCCGGGTTGAGCATCGGAACAGCACGAATCGTCAAACTGTTTTCAAGCTCCTTAACCCATGTTTTATTACGATTCTTCTGCAAAAACGTCAACATATCAATGAGTGCGGAAGTTGCCGTCGGCTCGTCGCCGTGCATCTGCGACCACATAAAAGCCTTCGTCGCCCCTCGCCCCCATTCGACTTGGTAAATCTCCCGATTTGCGTAGCTGCGCCCGACTTCTTCAACTTTCAAACCGATTGATTTGAGTTCTTCGAGATATTTTTGCAAATCGCGGTGTCGAACCTGCGACGGCAGAATGCGCGAAACGTGCTGCTTGTCCCACATTTCGGCAAATTGTCCGGCAGTTTGCGCGTGTGTTTGAATGCTCATCGGCAAAAGTAAAAGTGCGAAGAGGGCGTGTGAAATTTTCATAGTAATAAGTATGTGATTTTAATGAGAAATTGTTTGAACTGCAAATTAATTTCCGGCACGAAAAGCAATAATACCCGATTCTATTTCGGAAATTTTCACCACTACCTCTCTTCGCTAAGTCTTTCTATTGAGTTAGATATTTAAAGCATCTTGTCCTAATCGTTTAACCATTAAAAAATCTGTATCAGATTATTTGCAAATCCTTTTACTTTTTACAAAAAGTTTGCTTCGATTTAATGTAAAAGTTATAAAATAATTCGTTACAACTGAAATTCCTATCGAAAACTAAATGGTCGGGAGACTCGCAATGTCGTTTAATCAAATTCTTGCCACGCGCCTGCGCCGCATATCGTTTGTTTCAGGCTTGGTTTCAGTAATCGTTTTGTCGCTATTATTGATTAATAAGTCGTTTTATTCGCTGGCGGACGACGAAAAAATCACGAATCAACCGGCTTCCGAAGGTCGCGTTATAACCCCGGCGGGAAAATTGATAACGGATGCGACGACGAACCAAATGGCGGTCGGCGCGTTGACGATGGATTTTGTGCGCTCACCCGACGATTTTGGCGCAGACGGCAAAGGTCGTTATTTGCTGGCAGTCAACAGCGGTTTCGGCGTGCAGTTTGACGCCAAATCTAATCGCGCCGAGCAGTCAATCGCGGTTATTGATTTGAATGCCAAACCCGAACCGCAAGTGGTTCAAAACGTTTATTTCCCGACTCCGCAGAGCGTCAACGTCGGCGCGCGGTTTCATCCGATTGCGGATTCGGATGGAAATTTTCGCCTGTTCGTATCCGGCGGATTTGAAAACAAAATCTGGCTTTTCAAATTCGCGCCGAATGAAGCAAAGCCGATTTCCCCGGCTTCGGACGGCAAAGACTCAAAAGGTCAGGATACAAAAATCACCGCGCCGTTTATTGATGTCGGCGGATTGGCGACAAACGCGTCGTCGCCGAATTACAACAGCAACACAGCCGCGATTTATCCGACCGGAATTGCTTTGAGTCCCGACGGTGAAACACTTTTTACGGCTAACAATTTAGGCGACACACTCGGAATTATAAGTGATTTGCGGGACGCGCGGCGCATTTCCCGTATTTCATTGCAACGTCCTGATTCAAAGCAGTTTGTTTATCCTTACGATGTCGAAATTTTGCCTGCCAAAGACGAAAAAAACGCGGCGAAAGCCTACGTTTCCCTGTGGGGCGACGGTTCAATCGCCATTGTTGATTTAGCGCGGCAAAACCGGGTTTCGCACGTTGCTGTTGACCGCCATCCGACGGCGATGATTTTAAACCGTGCGAAAACCCGTTTGTTCGTTGTCAATTCCAATGCCGACAGCGTTTCCGTAATTGACACTTCAAGCGACAAACTTGTTGAGCGCATCAACTTAAAACTTTCCGAAACCGCGTTTATCGGCGCAAGCCCCGAAGGTTTGGCATTAAGCGAAGATGAAAAAACCTTATATGTTGCCAACGCGCACGCTAATGCGGTCGCCGTCGTTGCACTGGGCGAGGGTTCAAAGTTAAAAGTTCAAGGTTCAAAGTCCGAGTCCAAAATCCAAAATCCAAAATCCAAAATCGTTGGGTTTATTCCAACCGGACAATATGCTTCCGCCGTTGCCGTCATCGGCGGGAAACTTTTCGTTGCCAACGGCAAAGGTACGGGCGTTGAAAATTCATCGTTGATTGTCAACAATTCAGGTCGCTTTCCGAATGCGCCGAATGAAGCGTTTCCGGCTAGAGCCAATTCTCAGGGCGGACAATATTCGGTTTCGATTGTCGTCGGAAATATCAGCCTCGTGTCCGTTCCGAAAGAAAGAGAACTTTTCAATTATACGCAGCAAGTGATGAAAAATAACGCCTTGCTCGGCGAGCGTAAAACGGCGCTTTTCAAAGGCAAATCGCCAATCAAGCACGTCATTTACATTATCAAGGAAAATCGGACTTACGACCAGATTTTCGGTAATTTACCGGTGGCAGGCGACGGCGCGAAAGCGGACGGCGACCCTAAATTGGCAATTTTCGGCGCGGGTGAAATTGCTAAATCGCCAAGCGGTAAAACACAAAATATCACGCCCAATCAGCGCGCTCTTGCTTTGCGTTTCGGATTATTAGACAGATTTTTTGTCAATGCCGAAGCATCTCCCGACGGTCATAACTGGTCAACCGCCGCGTTTTCAAACGATTACGTTGATAAAGCGTTTCGCTGGAATTATTCGGGACGCGGGCGCACTTACGATTTCGAGGGTTTTAATCGTCTGCCGTCGTTTAATCCGCCAGCCAGCCAGCCGCCCGTCAGTTTGCCGCCGGTTTTCGATTTGCCAGCGACCGAAACGGATGTCACAGATTATATGAAACGCTATGTTCCCTATTTGAACGGCGCGCGCGACATAGGCGAGCCGGAAACGCTTTATTTATGGGATGCGGCAAAACAGGCGGGCTTAACTTACCGCAATTACGGCGAATATGTAGCAACTATTTCCGAAAATGATCTAAAAGAAGTCAATACGCGCCGCGCTAAAAAATATCCGGACATCTCGCCGACCATCAGCGCTTTTGCGACTAAAAAAAGCCTGGAAGGACATTTTTCGGCGACCGTGCGCAATTTTGATCAGGACACGCCGGACAGTTTTACAACTGCTTCTTACCAAGCCGCCAAAGAATCAAACGGCACAATTGACCCGACGATTACGCAAGATAACAAAGATGAAAAGTTTCGCGGCACATCGCGTTTCGGTGAATGGCAAAAAGAATTTCGCGGTTTTGTCGAAGATTTGAATGCCGGACGAGGCGACCGCTTGCCGAATTTATCAATCATTCGTTTTTCCAACAACCATACGGCAGGTTTGCAGCAAGGTGTTCCGACACCGCAGTTTTATGTTGCCGAAAATGATTACGCCGTTGGCAGATTGGTTGAAGAAGTTTCAAACAGTCCGTATTGGAAAGACACGGCGATTTTTATCGTTGAAGACGATGCCCAAAATGGTCAAGACCACGTTGATGCGCATCGTTCGCCCGCCCTCGTCATCAGCGCGTATAACCGGAGAGGAGTTCTCATTCACGATTTTCACAACACTGTCAGCCTGATTCGGACAATCGAAATCCTGCTCGGAATCAAGCCGATGAATTTGCTCGACGCGACGGCAACGCCGATTGACATTTTCCAAACGCAAGCTGATTTGACTCCGTTTAAAGCCGTTTTGCCGGAAGTTGCGCTCGACAATTTATTTCCGCCTGCCAAAACTTCCGCCGCAATGCGCTCGTTTATGCGCTTGACCTCCGAGCAGGATTTGACTCATCAGGATATGGCAAACCCGCAGGAGCTAAATGAAATTATCTGGTTTTCGGTGCGCGGCGAATCCGAAGAAATGCCGACCGCGACGCGGCTTCCCGCTTTTGATTTGATGACAAGCGGTATTTTAGCCGATAAAGGCGAGGAAAATGATGATTCAGGCGAATAAGTTATTAAATCTTAAATACTATTTATTCCTCGAAACGCTTTCCTTCTATGCCTTAATTTACAGTTCCAAAAAAGAGTTGTTGTAAAAGCACATTTGGTAACAGCAGTACAGTCCAGATTATGAACAGGATAAAATCGTAAAGTGTCAGGTTTTATGCGCGAACTGTCATCGGAAAGAACGTTATAAGCAAAAAGAAAAGGAGCTTAATCGCTCCTAAAATCAGATAAAATTTGGTGGCTGGAGAGTGACTTGAACACTCGACCTCGGGGTTATGAATCCCGCGCTCTAACCAGCTGAGCTACCCAGCCTTGAACATTCGATTATAGTCCGGCGCGCGCAAAAATCAAGTTAGAGTTTCGACAAATGTATTTGCACATTTGAAAGCCGGTTGTATTATTAGTTTAGTTATAAAAAACTTTTGTCGCCTGCGAGCGATGCGCCGAACCGTCAACAATGTTTTTAAACAACATCCTTTCGCGTTCGGCAATCATAAAACGGAGAACTTTTTATGCGCGCAAAACATCTTTTCGCATTATTGTTGCCGCTGTTATTTAATTTCATCATTTCCGCCCAGCCGCGAAAATCCGCGTTGCCGCCACAAACAGCAACTAGAACGATAACTGTGGTTACCGAACCGAATGCAAGCGTCTGGCTTGATGACATTAAATACGGCGCGACCGACGAGAGCGGCAAATTGACGCTGCAAAATATTTCTGCCGGAACCAGAAGATTGCGCGTCAGAGCAAACGGTTTTAAAGAACTCTCGCAAAATTTATTGCCCGCGCAAAAAGGCGACTTGAAGATTGTTTTAACAAAAACAACCGACGAAGCCGAACTCGCCTTCCAGCAAGCCGAAGCGGAAAAGGACAAGGAAAAAGCCGTTGAGCTTTACAGAAAAGCGATTGTGCTGCGTCCGAAATATGCGGAAGCAAATCTTGCTCTGGCGCGTGTTTTAGCCGACCGGAGCGACAACGAAGGAGCGCTAAAGGCAATTGCCGCAGCGCGAAAAGCGCGTCCCGGTTACGCCGAAGCGTCCGCTGTCGAAGGCAGAATTTACAAATCGGGCGACAAGGAACAAAAGGCAATCGCCGCATTTAAACGCTCGATTTCCGAAGGCAAAAATTTTCAGCCCGAAGCGCACGCCGGTTTGGGTTTATTGTATAAAGAAAAAGCCGAAAGCTCAGGCGCTGAAGGGGATTTTCAAAGCGAAAAACAGTATTACATTCTCGCCGCCGCCGAACTGGAAAAAGCCGCCGCACAGCTTTCGACTGCGCCTGACGCGATAACGATTTACCAGCTTCTCGGCGATTGCTACGAACGGGCGAAAATGTATCCCGAAGCCGTTAAAGTTTATGAAAAATTCCTGCGCCTTTTCCCCGACAGCAGCGAAGCCAGCGCCGTCCGTTCCTTCATCGTGCAGATAAACAAACGTCTGAACGGCGAACAATAGACTTGGATTTTTGATAACAAACCAACGCCTCGTCAAAAACGAAACAGCCGGATGTAAAGTTTTATCGTTTATTTGAAGGGTTATGTCCTTCTCACAAACTTATTTCTATTGATATGGAAACAACAAAATATATTGCATTCCTGCGTGGAATAAATATCGGCGGGCATAATGTAAAAATGGAGCGTCTGCGCGAGTTGTTCTCGCAGTTGGGTTTTGCCGACGTTCGCAGCTACATTCAGACCGGCAACATCTTTTTCGAGACAACGGAAACCGACCGCGCTGCGCTCGCCCGCAAAATCGAGCTGCATCTTTTTGCAGATTTGGGCTACGAAGTGCCAACATTTTTGCGGACTGTTCGAGAAGTTGAACAAATTCTCCGGCTCGAACCGTTCAAAGATATAGAAGTTACGCCCGACACGCGGTTGTTCATCATTTTTATATCGGAGTCTCTGCCAAACGATTTACCTCTGCCGCTCAGTTCCGCCAGGGGCGATTTTGAGATTATCGCAATGACGCCCTATGAGGCGTTCGCCGTGATGCGCCTTATCGACGGCAGACCAGGCAATCCGGCGGCGCTCATCGAAAAAACTTTCAAGGTCAAAACAACCTCGCGTTTCTTCGGGACGACGGTCAAAATTCTGCAAGCCGCAAAAGACAACTAACGACGGAGTTGACGGGGGCGGAAACAATTATCATTTAACAATCGGGATGCGTAATAAATGTTCAATGTTAGATGATAAATGAAAGGAAGCTGTTTCGCCCTCACGTCCATTGAATTGTTCGGCATCACTTCACCAAATACGCACTTAACTTTTCCAACAAATACTTATGTCGCTCTGCGGAAATTGAACCGATTGTGCCGACGATTTGACTGCGCGGCAACACTGCCAAATAACCTAGCCTGATAAGCGACTCCCGAACTAAACCGCTTGACGCAAAATCTGAATCGCTCGGAGAAATTAGCTCGTCGAAGTCTTTGAATTCCTGCCTTAATTGAGTGCTGATGCCGCACACCAGCAAATCTTTGAACGGCGGCATCTCGCGCAAGAAAACTGCCGGACGATTCTTCGTTGTGCCGTCGGCTTGCGGCACAGGCGTTAGCACAACATCACCTTCAGTCATATTCGGGATTCGCTTCTTTCAAATGTGCTAACGAGTATTCCGGCTCATCATCGCTATAAGCCGCCTCTAATCTTTCGGCGGAAAGTCGCAGCCAATTATCGCGTTCGCCGTTTGATTCGACGGGCAAAACCGTAACAAGCAGTTTAACGTTTGGCTCAAGCGTAAAAGGCTCATCGAGAATAACTTGTGTGCCGTTAAAATGTGCGCGTAATGTAACAGATGGCATAATTAAAACCTCTGTCAATAATTTTACAAGAGTATTGATTCAATTCCAAATTCGTTAGGAAACAAGTGCAGATGCCGAACGAATTGAGATGACAGGTCGCGTTTTTTGCGATCCTGTCCATTGAATTGTTCGGGATGCAGCTTGACGCTGCGAGCGAAAGACGGGAACGCCAACCACGAAGGACGGTTACGCTCGCAAGCGATCCGCTTCAACGCCTGTTAAGCGCGTCGCTTGCGAGCGTAACATATATGTCAAGATGTTGGCGCCCCGTCGTTTATCAACCGCGTTGAGCTGGATGCCGAACTAGTTGTTAACACCGATGCCGTTGATAATAAATCGGAAATAGAGTGTGATCAATTTTTTTTAAACCTAATCTACTTGCGGCGTAATTCTTTGATTCTTTTCAGCATTTGCGGCGAGAGTCGCATTGTTCGCCAGAGTGAGCCGGTTGAAAAATGTTGCGCAAAACCGCGAAAGGTTTCAAGCGCGTTTTCCGAATAACCGAACCACCACGCATTCGGCAAAACGGTGAAACGATTGACGTGAATGTGCTGCGGGGCGACGAGTTCCATTAAACCCAATTTTCCGTGCGTTCTTCCGTAACCGCTCTGTTTGAAACCGCCCCAGGGCGTTTGCGCGATGCCGTGCGTGTAGAGAACTTCGTTGACGGTTATCGTTCCGGCAAGAATTTTTTCGGCGACGCGATTTCCTTTCGCTAAATCTCGTGTCCAGACGCTTGCCGTCAAACCAAAATCAGTGTCGTTTGCTAGATTTATTGCTTCTTCTTCGCTGTTGAATTTCGCAATCGGCAGCGTCGGACCGAAGGTTTCTTCGCGCATTCCGCGCATCGAATTTTTCGCCTGTGAAATGACCGTCGGTTCAAAAAACGTGCCGTTTAATCGAGCGTTTCGCGTTCCGCCCGTGAGAATTTTCGCGCCGCTTTTTTGAAAATCCGCGACGTGATTTTCGACCGTTTTTAATTGATTTTCGCTAATCATCGCGCCGACATCGGTTGCCGAATCGCTTCCGCAATTTTGCGTTAGATTTCGTGTTTTTTCGACAACTAAATTCGTAAATCTTTCCGCCACCGCTTCTTCGACGTAAAGACGCTCGACCGACGAACACGATTGACCGGAATTGCAAAACGCACCCCAGACTGCCGCGCTCGAAGCAGCTTCTAAATCGGCGTCTTTGAAAACAATCATCGGGTCTTTGCCGCCGAGTTCGAGAACGACAGGGGTTAAATTCTTTGCAGCTTCTTGAGCAATTCTCTTTCCGGTCGCTACGCTTCCGGTGAACATAATTTTATCCGGCGCAGATTCAACCAAAGCCGCGCCTGTTCGTCCGTCGCCGGTCAAAACCTGCAAAACATCCTCGGGCAAATCGGCTTTTGCAAAAATTTCACCGATTTTCAAACCGACCAGCGGCGTCAGCTCAGATGGTTTCAAAACAACCGTATTTCCAGCCATCAAAGCCATTACGACTTCACCGAGCGGAATAGAGAGCGGATAATTCCACGGCGAAATAATAGCTACGACGCCTAGCGGCTGATAAATGATTTTTGACGAACGACCGAGAAATTTTAATTGACCGATATTGATATTTTCAGGCTTGAGAATTTTCTGCGCGTTGCGGGCAAAATACTGCATTAAATCCAGCACCGGCGCGATTTCCATCGAAAGCGCTTCGACGACCGGCTTGCCCGATTCGTCGGATATTAAGCGTGCAATTTCGTCAATTTCCTCCAATATAATTTCCCGCGCCCGCATCACAAACGCGGCGCGTTCTTTGAACCGGGTTTCGCGCCACGTTTGAAATACCAGACGCGATTTTTCAACCGCTTCCTCGACTTGCTGCGCCGTAGCATTTGCCGCCCGCCCGATTTCTTCGCCCGTCGCCGGATTAAAAGAAACAATTTCGTCTTGAGTTTTGGGAAATGAAAGAATTGCGCTCATATTTTTACTCCACAGGCACAGAATAACTTATTTAATCATTTTTAGTAACAATTTTCGACCTTTGCCGTCGGTTAAGCAAGTTGTTAATGTTTGCCAGAAAATTCGATTACTTGACTATGTTTTTTTAAACGATTATTCTCTAAAAATAAGGGAAAAACGAATGATTAACGAAATTGACACTAAAATCTTGAACATTATTCAGCAAAACGCGCGAATCTCCAATGCTGAAATCGCCCGTCAGGTCGTACTTGCGCCGTCCGCCGTGCTGGAGCGCATTAGAAAATTGGAAGAGCGCGGCGTAATTCGCGGTTACGCGGCGGATATTGATGCGGCGCAAGTCGGTTTCGGCTTGACGGCGTTTGTTTTCGTCCGCACGAGCTTTTGCGGAAGCATCGGTTCGGTTCTGGCAAAAATTCCCGAAGTTTTAGAAGTTCACGATATTGCCGGCGAAGATTGTTACCTGCTCAAAGTTCGCGCCGAAAATACGGAAAAACTCGGAACATTTTTTCGTGAAAAATTGAAAAATCTTCCCGAAATAATCTCAACCAAAACGACGATTGTTTTGCAGACGATAAAGGAAAGCATCGCTCTGCCGCTTGAGCAAAACAGCGAATTAAAGGTAACTTCGCCCGCGAAACGAAAACAGCGCGCAAAGAGTAAATAATTTTTTACAAAAACAAGGGGTTTGAAATGCAGAAAACAGAAAACACAAAAATCAATCCGAATCGCAATACGTTTTTGTTGTTTGCGGCGTTTGCGGCAATTTACATATTTTGGGGTTCGACTTATCTGGCAATTAAATACGCTATCGAGACTTTGCCGCCGTTTCTGATGGCAAGCGCCAGATTCGTTTTTGCGGGTTCGATTCTACTCGTTTGGGCGCGATTCTCGAAAGATTACGAAAAACCGAAAGCGGCGCATTGGAAAACGAGTTTTATTGTCGGAACGCTTCTGCTTCTAGGCGGAAACGGCGGCGTGGTTTTCGCCGAACGTCATATTTCGTCGAGCCTCGCCGCTCTGCTCGTCGCTACCGAACCTTTCTGGATTGTCTTGCTTAGTTGGCTATGGCTCGGCAAATCGCGCCCGAATTTAAAAGTTGTTTCCGGTTTGATTATCGGATTTCTCGGCGTGTGGCTTTTACTCACCGGACAAAACGCCGCCGCAGACGGCGCGACGGCAAATACCGGTTCGATGCAAGTTCTTGCCGCGCTTGCCGTGATTGCGGCAGCGCTTTCGTGGGCGACCGGTTCAATTTACGGCTTGCGCGCGCCTGTTCCGAAATCTTCAATTTTGACGGCGGGAATGCAGATGTTGTCCGGCGGTTTGGTTTTGTCTCTGGTCAGTTTGATGGCGGGTGAATGGTCGAATTTTGATGTTGCGGCGGTTTCAAGAAACTCGTGGTTCGGATTAATTTATTTAATCGTTTTCGGCTCGCTCATCGGTTTTACGGCTTACAGTTGGCTGCTCAAAAACGCGCAGCCCGCGATGGTCGCAACATACGCATACGTCAATCCGGTGGTCGCCGTGTTCTTGGGCTGGCTGATTGCGGGCGAGTCTTTCACCACGCAGATGCTCGTTGGCGCGAGCGTAATTGTCGGCTCGGTCGTGTTGATAACTTCGCACAACAAAGCTGAAAAAGATTTTGTGCCGGAAAAAGAAATTCACCAAAGCGCGATGGGAAGTCATCCGACCTTTTCAACTTCCGCTTAATTCTAATTTTCAGCCAAAAAGAATTAACCGCAGATAAACGCAAATAAGAAAAACGATGAATGCGGAATGATGAAGTAGGAAGATTGGCTTTCATTCCGCATTCATCATTCCTATATTCATCATTTCAATTCATCTGTGTTCATCTGCGGACAATTTCTTTTCTAACCTAACATTTGTTCAACCACGTTGTAGCTCGTCTGCAAAGCGTCGTTCAATTTACTCGCATCCGTGCCGCCGCCTTCCGCCATATCCGCTTTGCCGCCGCCGCGACCGCCGACGATAGGCGCGATTTCCTGCACAATGCGCCCGGCTTTTACGCGGTCGGTCAAATCGTCTGATACGCGCACGATGAATGAAACTTTGTCGTCTTCGGCTCGCGCCAGAACTACGACGCCTGATTTTATTTTCGCCAGAAGCGTGTCTGACAAATGACGCATTCCGCTTTTGTCTAAGCCTTCGACGATTTTCGCCACCACTTTCACGCCGTTTATATCTAGCACTTCGTCGCCATTTGACGAAGTTTGCGAAACTGCGCCGGTCGCAATTTTCATTTTCAATTCGTCGTTTTCGCGGCGCATTCTTTTCAATTCTTCCTGAAGACGCTCAATCGCGTTCGGCAACTGGTTGCGCTGAGTTTTAAGAAAACCGAGTGATTCTTCGATTAAACGTTCATCTTCGCGGAAACGATTGAAAGCGTCAAAACCGGTAATCGCCCGGATGCGACGCACGCCCGAAGCGATTGATTCGTCCGACAAAATCTTGAAACTGCCGATGTCGCCGGTCGCACGGACGTGCGTTCCGCCGCAAAGCTCTTTTGAAAACATGCCTTCGCCGATGCTCAACACGCGCACCTGCGAGCCGTATTTTTCTCCGAACAAAGCCATCGCGCCCGACTGCATCGCTTCTTCAATCGCTTGAATATTCGTGTTGACCGCATCGTTTTTCAATATCTCGCGGTTGACCAAATCTTCGATGTCTTTTATCTCCGCATCCGAAAGCGGTTGATAATGTGTGTAATCGAAACGCAAAAACTGCGGCGCAACAACCGAACCGGCTTGCTTGACGTGCGTTCCCAAAACTTCTCGCAATGCGGCGTGAGCAAGATGCGTCGCCGTGTGATTACGTCTGGTTGCGTCGCGCTTGTCCGCGTCAACCGTCGCCGTAACTTCGTCGCCGATTTTAATCGAACCTTTTTCGACATTCGATTTGTGAAAAATCAAACCGGAAACTGGCGAGAAAGTATCCAGCACTTTTATTTTTGAAGTTTCATTCGTCAAAAATCCCATATCGCCGACTTGCCCGCCTGATTCGGCATAAAAAGGCGTTTCATCCAAAACGATTAAACCTTCTTCACCTTCTTTAAGTTCGTTTATTTGTTGGTCGTCTTTGACGATTGCCACGACTTTCGCGTTTTCGATTTGCGTTGCGTCGTAACCGTGAAATTTATTCGCGCCTACTTTTTCCGAAACGTCGTGATAAATCGGACTGATTACAGACTTACGCTCGGTTTGTCCGATGCCGCTTTGTTTCTGGATATTTTGCAAAGCCGCGTCGAACTTTTCGTTAAATTTTTCTTCGGGAAAATCAATTTGAAAATAATCTTCCAGCTTGACTCGAATCAAATCCTTCGGCGTGCCGAATGTATCGTAAAGTTTCGCTAACTCTGAAAATATTTCGTCACTGGTTTCTTCCGACAGTTTGAATACATCTTCGAGCAAGCCGCTCATTTTAAACTTTTCGAGCATTTTATCTAAAATGCCGGAAGTTCCGAGCGGGCAGTTTTCCGAGTTTTCCGCTTTGTTAAGTCTGACAACGCCGGACATTTCTGAAATTTTAGTCGCGCCGGTAATTGTTTTGATAAAACCCGTGCGTATCATATTATTTCGTTCTTCCGAAACCCCTGAAAAAAGTTCATCTAACTTTTGCAGTCCGACCGTCATTGTCGCGCCGAACCTCTCTTCCTCAAGCCGCACCATTTTCGAGATAAATTCGCGCTGCGTCTCCAATTCGGGATAAGCGTCTTTCATCTGGTCAACAACAAAATCGCAGACTTTGTAAAAAAACGAATCGTCGAATCCTAAATGCTCGCGCCCATGATAAATGGCGCGGCGCATAATTTTTCGCAAAACATAGCTTCTGCCTTCGTTGCCGGGCAGAATTCCGTCGGCGATTGAAAACGCCGCCGTCCGCGCGTGGTCGGCGACGACACGCATCGCAAAACCTTCCCGGCTGTCGTATTCGTATTTTTTGCAAGCGAGTTCTGCGATAAATTCGATAATCGGCTTGATTAAAGTCGTTTCATAATTCGAGTGAACGCCTTCCATAACAACCGCCATTCGTTCGAGTCCCGCGCCCGTGTCAACCGACGGCGCGGGCAAAGGTTCTAATTTATAAACGCCTTTTTCGGTTTCGACGCGGTTGTATTGCATAAACACGAGATTCCAGATTTCCATCGTCGTGTCGCCTTCTTCGGCGTTGACCAAATCGGCGCGATTCTTTTCGGGATTTTCCGGCTCGTCGCCTAAGTAATAATTGATTTCCGAATTCGGTCCGCACGGTCCGGTTTCTGCCATTTGCCAGAAATTATCTTTCTTTCCAAACGGCAGAATGCGTTCGGGTTTTGCGCCTGCTTTTATCCAAAGCTGCGTTGCTTCGTCGTCTGCCGGAACATCTGCATCGCCCGCAAAAACGGTGAACCACAAACGATTTACGTCAAGTTTTAATTCGTTAACAAGAAAATCCCAAGCGAAATTTATCGCGTCATCTTTGAAATAATCACCGAACGAGAAATTCCCTAACATCTCGAAAAACGTGTGATGTCTGGCGGTTTTGCCGACTTCATCCAAATCGTTATGCTTGCCGCCGGCGCGGATACATTTTTGCGAGCTTGCGGCGCGTTTGTAATCGCGTTTTTCGTTGCCCAAAAATACGTCTTTGAACTGATTCATTCCCGCGTTGGTGAACAAAATCGTCGGGTCGTTCGGCGGAAAAACCGGACTCGAATGAACAATTTTGTGTCCGTTTCGCTCGAAATAATCTAAAAATTTTTGTCTGATTTCATTGCCTGTCATAATTGTAAGAATTTTATCACAAGCCGTGTTAAATGGCATCAGAAGCCAAAAATTCGGAAGCCAAAAATGCCGAATGCTTCTTTTGGAAACATCCGGCACATTCGGTTCAGAAAGGAGGTGATTGGAAATAACTCAAACCATTCGTAAAAAGGTTTTGCTAATTGTCAAATAAACCGATTTATAAAATTCTTGTCGGCTTACAAAAATGTTATTCGCCAGCGAATCGGATTCGGATGCAAAAAAGTTTTCAAATTATTTTTGCTAAAAATCAACGCACGATAATTTTCCGGTTTGAGTTTCGATTTTTGGCGCACGCTGCCGATTTAATTGTCAAAGAAAACTTATTTTCTTTGTCCTTCAAACGAAAAGATTTTTATTGATTTTGTTCGGTCTTCATTGCAATTATGATAAATTTCGTTCAAAATTCGCAAACAAAGCAGTGAACATTTATCATTGAGCGTTTACCAATAAACACTAAAATACAATCAACATCAGACAATAAAAATTTATGGACAATTCATTATTTCGTAAAAAATCCATTGCGCAAATTCAAGCTGATGCGGCTGCCGGTTTGAACGAACACGCGCAGGAAACTGTCGGCGGCGAAGGCGGCGGTCTGCGGCGAACGCTCGGCGTTTTCGATTTGACATTGATGGGCATTGCCGCAATCGTCGGCGCAGGAATTTTCGCAATGATTGGCAAGGCGTCGTTTGATGGCGGACCTGCCGTTATTTTTCTGTTCGTCTTTACGGCGATTGCCTGCGCTTTTTCCGCTTTGTGTTACGCGGAGTTTGCCTCGCGCATACCGGTTGCAGGTTCGGCTTATACATACGCTTACGCTTCGATGGGCGAGCTTATCGCGTGGATTATCGGCTGGGATTTGATTGTCGAATACGCCATCGGCAACATCGCCGTCGCCATTTCCTGGAGCGACTATTTTACGGGACTTTTAAAAGGTTACGGCATCAATTTTCCGCTCAATCTAACGATGGATTATCTGACCGCAAAGCGCGGTTATACTGCCGTGCAGGAGGCGGTCGCGGGCGGCGCAACGCTCGATTCTTTGCAGCAGGCGTGCGGCAACATTAACGCGACAATCGGCTGCGGGCAACTGGACGCTTCGACTGCTTGGGCGAACGCGCCGCACGTCGGAGGGCTTCCCGTTATTGCCGACCTGCCCGCGCTGCTGATAACTCTGGTTATCACTTCGCTCGTTTATATCGGCATCAGAGAATCGAAATTTGCCTCGAATATAATGACGATATTGAAAATCAGTATCATTTTGCTCGTTATCGTTTTAGGTGCGTTTTACGTTCAGCCGGCGAATTGGTCGCCGTTTGCGCCGAACGGTTTAACTGGCGTAATGAAAGGCGTCGCGGCAGTTTTCTTTGCCTACATTGGTTTCGACGCGCTTTCGACGACCGCTGAAGAATGCAAAAATCCGCGCCGTGATCTTCCGCGCGCGATGATTTTGTCCTTGGTCATCTGCACGATTTTGTACATCGCACTGGCTTTGGTTTTAACCGGCATTGTCAATTACACAAAACTAAACGTCGGTGACCCGCTCGCTTTTGCTTTCGGCGCGGAAGGCGCGAATATCCCCTGGTTGGCGGGCGTTATTGCCGTCAGCGCTGTGATTGCGCTGGCGACGGTGTTTCTGGTTTTCCAAATCGGTCAGCCGCGACTTTGGATGGCGATGAGCCGCGACGGTCTTCTGCCGCGCATTTTCTCTTCGATTCATCCGAAGTTTCACACGCCCTGGTTTGCGACGATTGTGACGGGCTGCGTCGTTGCAATTCCGGCGCTGTTTATGAATTTGACGGAGGTTACGGATTTAGCGAGCATCGGAACACTGTTCGCTTTTGTCGTCGTCTGCGCCGGAGTTTTGTTCAAAGACAAAGAATTCGGGCGCGAGAATCGCTTTGTGCCGTATATCAACGGGCAATTTATTGTGCCGGTTTTTTTCCTCGCCGCGCTTTTTTTGAGCATTTACGTTAACGGCGTAACGGCAATTGCCGAACAGAACAAACCCGCGCCGACAACAAAAGTCGAGGAAACCACAAATACGGATTTGACCGATGTCAAAACCGACGCGGCTTTGCCAGCCGAAGACGATTCCGCGCCGCAAGTCTCGCTGCTCGACACGCAAAATCTGACGAATCCGGTAGTTTATTCCGAAGGCTTAAAATCAATCGGAAGTTATTTTACAACCGTCGAGCCGGAAAAAGACGAAACCGCTTTCGGCGCGTTTTCGCACAAAATTCCGTTTATCTTTTTCGTCATTCTGGCAATTGCTCTGACGATTTTGAGCATCACCAGAAAACTCTCTTTGATTCCGATTCTGGGGCTTTTATCTTGTTTTTATCTGATGACCCAACTTGGAGTAACAAATTGGCTGCGCTTCGGCATCTGGCTTCTGGTCGGGCTGGTTATTTATTTTCTTTACGGTTATCGAAACTCAAAACTCCACCGGCGCGAGCAAGCCTCTCAAGCGTGATTATGATAGATAGTTAACCGAAGAAAATGTTTTGTATTTAGGATTTACCTTTTTTGTTGTTCTCTTTTGTGGAAACTAAACCGAGATTTGGAGCGTCTAAAGTCGCAGAACGGTTCAAATAAAAAAATCTGGAGTTAAATTTATGAAAAAAATATCTGTATTGGCGGCGTTTTTCTGTTTGCTTTTTGCGACGAGTGCGATTTTCGCACAAAATAAAGCGACAAATTTTGCAGGAAGCTGGGAACTCGACGTGGCAAAAAGTAAATTGCCCGAGCGAAGTCGTATCGAATCAATGACGCTGAACGTTACGCAGAACAATAAAGAGTTAAAAGTCGAAACGATGACAAAACGCGCTCCGCGTCCCGAAGGTGAAATGTCGAATAACGGAAACGGCGCGCCGCCACAACCGCCGGACGCAAATCGCGGAACGAATGAAGGCGGCGGAATGGGACGCGGTGCAATGACGGGCGGCGGAAACGGCACGGTTACATACAATCTTGACGGAAAGGAAGTAAACCTCGGAAAGGTTAGTTCCGACGGAAAGCCGACCGCATCTGTTAGGCTCAAAGCCGAAACGGAAAAAGGCGGCAAATTGAAACTTACATCAAGTCGCAGTATGGATACTCCGAACAGTTCGATGAGCTTTAAAACAACTGATAGTTGGGAACTTCTCGACGACGGAAAAACATTAAAAGTTACGCGAGATTCCGAGACGCCGCGCGGCACGCAAACGTCGGAAATGTATTTCACGAAAACTTTTTCGTCGCAAAATGGGACGTATCAAATGTCGGATGTTACCGGCAGCGATAAAGGAACGATTGATATGAAGGGCGTTTCGGGCAGCAAAGTTACAAGTACGCGCGACAATTCATTGAGCGGTGGAAATGCGATGCCGAAACAGATTTCTGCAGGCGTGCTAAACGGAAAAGCGGTGAAATTAGTTCTACCAGCTTATCCGCCGGCAGCAAGAGCAGTCAAAGCGAGCGGCGCGGTCAACGTGCAGGTTACGATTGACGAACTGGGAAATGTCATCTCAGCAAGTGCCGTCTCCGGTCATCCTCTTCTCAGAGCGGCGGCAGTAGAGGCGGCGCGCAACTCCTCATTTTCGCCAACTTTACTTGAAGGCATTCCGGTCAAAGTTACAGGCATCATCGTTTTTAATTTCACGCCGTAAAATTTCGTTTTTAGTTTTCAGGAAAATTCGAGGCAAGAGTTTCAACTCTTGCCTCTTTTACTTTGCAGATAATTTATTGCAAATCTGACGCGGCGAAAAGATAAAACTTCTACCCTTGAACTTTGAGCATCGAACCTTGTATTTTATTTGAATATGGAATATCCGTTGTGGGTTTGGATTTTTTTCTTTGCAGTCGTTTTTATCGCACTTTTTGTTGATGTCGGTATTGTTAATCGCCATTCGCACGCGCCGACGCGACGCGAAACTTTTGCGTGGAGCGCGGTTTGGATTTCGCTCGCGCTTCTCTTTAATGGTTTTATTTACTGGATGGTAAGCAGTTATTACGATTCTGCCGCCGGAATTCATAAGGCGACGGAATTTTTCACCGGCTATCTGGTCGAGCTTTCGCTTTCGGTCGACAACTTATTCGTCTTTCTGCTGATTTTTAATTTTTTCAAAGTCCCCAAAAAATTTCAGCATCGCGTTTTATTCTGGGGAATTTTTATGGCGCTCGTGCTGCGAATGATAATGATTTTCGCCGGCACGGAACTGGTTGAAAGATTTCACTGGCTGATATACATTTTCGGCGCATTTCTTATTTACACGGGTATCAAGATGTTTTCCGACGACGATGACAGCTTTAACCCGGAAGAAAGCGCCGTTGTGCGATTCACCACCCGTTTTATACGCATCTCCAAACATTACGAGGGCGAAAAGTTTTTTGTTGTCAAAGACGGGAAACGAACCGGAACGCTGCTTCTTCTGGTTTTAATTGTTATTAACGTGGTTGATTTAGTCTTTGCGGTCGATTCGATTCCGGCGATTCTTGGCATTACGACCGACCGCTTTATCGTTTATACTTCAAACATTTTCGCTATTCTTGGGCTTCGGACATTCTTTTTTCTGCTGGTTGATATGGCGGAAAAATTTCACTTTCTCAAATACGGTCTGGCGTTTGTGCTGACTTTTATCGGCATAAAAATGATTTTGCCGCTTGTTGGCGAAGTCTTATTAATGGGTTTGGGACAAGGCAGTGAATCGGCGTTCTCGCATTTTCTGCACAGCTACGTCAAAGGCGATTACAACCAGACGGCAACTTTCATTTCGCTCGGAATCGTTGCCGGTACAATCGCGCTTTCGATAATCCTTTCACTACTTTTTCCGTCGCAAAAGACGGAAGAAGCGGGATAGATTTAAGATTAGAAAATTGCAATCTGAAATTTTGAGTCACCAACACACACATTTCGGCGACGACAGACGCGATGCGCGCAGTTTGGGCAAACTAAAACTCGCGCTTGGCTTGACGTTTGTTTATATGGTTGCCGAAGCCGTCGGCGGCTGGTTTGCAAACAGTCTCGCCCTAATCGCCGACGCCGGACATATGTTGACCGACGTTGCCGCTCTGTCTCTGACGCTGGCGGCAATTTGGTTTGCATCGCGCCCGGCGACAGCGAAAAAGACGTTCGGTTACTATCGACTTGAGATTCTCGCCGCTTTTGTCAACGGCATCGCACTGGTTTTGATTTCACTGTGGGTGATTTACGAAGCAATCGAACGCTGGAACGCGCCGCCGGAAATCAAAGGTTTTGAATTGACCTTTGTTGCCTGCGGCGGTTTGATGGTAAATCTCGTCTGCGCGTATCTTTTGCACGGCGATCATACGCACGATTTGAATATGCGTGGCGCCTGGCTGCACGTTGTCGGCGACGCGCTCGGCTCGGTCGTAGCAATTGCGGCGGGCGTTTTAATCATAACGCTCGGGTGGACTTGGACGGACGCTCTGGGAAGTTTTCTGATAAGTTTGATTATCATCGTTAGCGCGTGGAATTTGATAAAAGAATCAGTCAACGTGCTGCTCGAAGGCACGCCCGCGCACATCAATCTGGCGGCGGTCGAAGACACGATTTTAGAGACAAACGGCGTCGCCGGCGTCCACGACCTTCATGTCTGGACGATTACTTCCGGGCTTGAAGCCTTAAGCGCGCACATAATTTACTCGCAGCAGACGCCGCAGCCGGAACTGCTCAAAAATCTTCGCCGAAAACTACACGACAGTTTTGGCATCGACCATTTAACTATTCAAATGGAAACGCACGAAGCCGAAGACGAAACCGTCCATTTTTGCGAAACCGGCGCAAGATGTTTCGAGCCGGTTGAAAAGTCAAAAATCCAAACTTCAAAGTCAAAAATTAGTTGAATTGTGAGCTTATTTTCCTGAGTCACTCTGTTTTTTTACATGAAACTTTTCTATGTCAACCATCAATCTCGGTTACGGTAAATCGAAAATTAATTTTACATTTGACGAAAATCGTTTCCAGGTTTTAGGAAAGCCGCAGCAAAATCGCGCACTCTCCGATGTCGAAATCGGCGCAAAACTTGATTGTCCGATTGATTCCAGACCGGTTGAAGAAATCGTCGGTTACGGTGAAACCGTTTTAATTGTCGTGCCGGACGCCACCAGACAGACGGCGAGCGGACAAATTGTAAATCTGCTCGTGCGCCGCCTGATTGCAAACGGCACAATGCCGCACGACATCCGCATAATTTTTGCGACCGGTATTCACCGAAAGGTTTCCGACGAGGAAAAAAGGGAACTGCTCACGCCGTTTATTTTCCAGCGCATCAAAACGCTCGACCACAACGCGCGCGATTTAGCGCAGATTGTCCGGCTCGGTGAAACGGTCGACGGCATTTCAATCGAACTCAACCGCGCTCTAACCGAACACGACCACACGATAGTCGTCGGGGGCATATCGTTTCATTATTTCGCCGGTTTTACAGGCGGGCGCAAACTGATTTGTCCCGGTCTCGCTTCGTCGCGCACAATCTCTGCAACGCACAAGATCGCTTTCGACTGCGAGCGAAAAACGCGGCGCGTCGGAGTCGGCACGGGAATTTTAGACGGAAACGCGGTTCACGAAGCGTTTGTCTCGGTTATTCAAAAAATTCCGCCAGCGTTTTCGATAAACACAATCGTCAACGACAAAGGCGAAGTGGTTGATTTGTTTTGCGGCGATTGGATTTCGGCTCATCGCGCTGCGTGTGATTTTTACGCTTCCGAACACACGATTGAAATTGCTGAAAAGCGCGATTTAGTCGTCGCAAGCTGCGGCGGTTTTCCGCACGATATAAATCTCGTCCAGGCGCACAAAACTTTGGACGCCGCTTCAAACGCCTGCACAAACGGCGGAACGATTATTCTTTTAGCCGATTGCGCCGACGGTTTTGGCAGACCGGATTTTCTCAAATGGTTTGACGTGAAAAACTCCAGCTTATTAGCCGAAAAACTGTGTGAAAGCTACCAGGTCAGCGGTCAAACGGCGTGGAGTTTATTGCGCAAAGCCGAACAATTCAACGTCCGAATCGTAACCTCTTTAGATGAAAGCGAAACGCGCCCGATGCGTCTGCACAAAGCGCGTTCTTTAGATGAAATTTCGTCTGGTATTGATAAAACTGAGAAAGGTTACATCTTGCCTTTCGGCGCAAAGTTTTTGATTAATGTTTAAGGCGAAGTTGACGCCGCGCTCCGCAGAAGTTCGCATTTCAATCTCGCGCAGTAATAATTCCCTTTCAAACTATTTACCTTTAGAGTTAGGGATGTAATTTTTGCGGGCTTTCACCTTTGCATTTTGTATATTGATGCTAATTTTAATGTTCCGGCTCTTACCGTCTGCACTTTGATTCTGCGGATAATAACTCAATATATATTGCTGGCTGAGTTCACTAACTTTATCTTGTTTTATAAAGCCGGATTTTAATTCCGTATAATAAATTAAACGGAATTTGTTATAAACAAAGTTTTACTTGCCTTTCTTTAGGTCGAAGGTTCGGGCTATCGAGTCGGTCTGGTTGCGAATCGAGCGGAGTTTGTCGCCGATGCCGACGAAGCGCAATACGTAGAAGGTTGTGTTGTTTGCCTTTAGAAAGTAAAATCTGCCGCTCATATTTCGTCCCGCTCGGACGAATTCGTAGTTGAAGACTTTGCCGTCGAAAGAGCCTTTGAACTTTTCTTCTCGACCGGCGACGTAGCCAGGCAGAAATTGGAGTTTTTTTTCTTCATCGCGGATAACGTCGTCGAGCGGCGTGCCGGATTTGACGGCGATTTTGCGGATTTCCAGGTGTCCGCTTTGCCGTTCGCCATAGACATATTCGACGTTTGGAATCGTCTGCGAAGGCTTGACCGTCATTTTCCACTGCTGCGATTGCGGCAAATCGAATGTGTATTCAACGTTTGCATCGCTGAAATTTTTACTTTGGGCAAGCGTTGAAATTGCCAAAAATAGACTGACGGAGACGGAAAATAAAACAGACAGCTTTAAACTTTTCATTTCGGTATCTTCCTTGTACTTCGGAATGTCAGGAATTGATATTTTAACTTTTTGTCGAAGAAATTACGATTGTTTCGATGCGCGGTAGCGATTTAACGGTTGTCTTTTCGTCGTGAAGGGGAAAAACAATTAAGAAAAATTGACCGCAGATAAACACGGATAAGAGATAACGATTAGATTTTAAGGAAAAATAAGAAGCTAACGACTATTATCCGATTCATCTTGCGGCGAATTTTCTTTTCGGCTTTTCACGCTTTTTGTGCGTCTAATGAAACAGACAATCTTTGGTCTTATCCGAAGCAATCATAATATTTCGAGGTAATAAAAATGAAAACACAGTTTTCCGCACGTTATAAATTCATAGCCGTATTGATGTTGACGGCACTGCTGACTCCGATTTTTACAACGGGTGCAAGCGCGCAGCAAATGATGAATAAATCGAGCGCAAAAGCATTAACCGAAAACCAGAAAATTCTGCACGTATTGAATCGCCTCGGTTTCGGCGCGCGCCCCGGTGATGTCGAACGAGTAAAAACGGTGGGTCTGAACAAATATATTGAACAGCAACTTAATTTGAGTTCGATTGATGATTCTTTGGCTGAATCGAAAGTGAAAAATTTGGACGTTTTGAAAATGTCGAATGATGAAATCTTCGCCAAATACCCGGCTCAAAAAGTTGCGGCGCAAATCGTAGCGCAGCGCAACGGTTTGAACGCCAAACAATTACGCGGTGATTTGAAGGAGCAGAGAAAAGCCGAAAACGACACGAAAAGCGATAGCGAAGCGGCGATGGAAAATAACGGAATGGCAATGGAGAAGAACGACGCTGCCAAAAATGCAGCGCCGAAGCCTGACCAGATGACTGCCGAGCAGCGCCGCGATTATCAACGCCAAATCGCCGGAGTCAACCGCGAATTCGGCTTTGGTCGCCCGCAGCAAATCACGCAGCAATTAAACGCTTCGCGGATTATGCGCGCCGTTTATTCGGAACGCCAATTAAACGAGCAGATGGTTGATTTTTGGACAAATCATTTTAACGTTTATGCCGGAAAAGCGGCGACGCGCTGGTTTTTGCCCGGTTATGACCGCGACGTAATTCGTCCGAACGCTCTGGGAAATTTCAAAGATTTGCTTTTAGCGACGGCAAAAAGTCCGGCGATGCTTTTCTACCTCGATAACTATCAATCGATTTCGCCGAAGATGCAGCAAAACAACGGGCGTCGAAACGGAATGAATCAGCAGCTTCAACGCGCCGTCAATAACCCGCAAGTGCGCGAGAGAATCAAACAGCGTCAAGGTATTACTGACGAACAGCTCGACGCGCGCATTGCTAAAATGCAGCAAAATCCGCAGCAGCCGAACAAACAAAAGAAACAGCAGCGCGGCATAAACGAAAACTACGCCCGCGAAATTATGGAACTGCACACTCTGGGCGTTGACGGCGGCTACACCCAAAAAGACATCGGAGAAATCGCTCGCGCTTTTACCGGCTGGACAATCGTTGACCCGCGCGGTTATCGCAAGTTTGCCGGAAATGATGAAATGACCAATAATCGCGCCGCTCGTCAGGCGCGGCAGATGGGTTTGCCCGAAGACGCTCCGAGCGGAACATTTTATTTTAACGAACGCTTCCACGACGCGGGCGAAAAAGTCGTTTTGGGACAAAAAATCAATGAAGGCGGTATGAAAGACGGCTTGAAAGTTCTGGATATTTTGGTCAATCATCCTTCGACCGCAAAATTCATCGCCCGCAAACTCGCCGTCAAATTCGTTTCGGACAATCCGAGCGAAGCGTTGGTTGCTCGCGTTGCCGATGCATTTCACAATTCAAAAGGCGATATAAAAACGACTCTGCGCGCTTTATTTACAGATAAGGAATTTTTTGCGCCGGAAAATTACCGGGCGAAAATCAAAACGCCGTTTGAATTGACCGTCAGCGCGCTTCGCACCGTCGGCGCGGAGACCAACGGCGCGGCGGTTCAAGCGCTGCTCGCAAAAATGGGCGAACCGCTTTACGGTTATCAAGCGCCGACCGGCTACCCGGATATGGCGGAAGATTGGGTCAACACGGGCGCGCTTTTAGAGAGAATGAATTTTTCGGTCGCGCTGGCAAGCAACCGCATCCCCGGAACGCGAGTTAATTTATCGAAATTTGAAGGCAAAAATAAGCAGGAAGTTTTGGGTAAAGCTGTTGCTCTGATTTTGGGCGGAGAAATTTCGCCGAACACAAAAGCGATGCTCTTGAAACAAATCGAACAACCGCTTGTCGAGCCGAAATTGGAAACGGCTTCTGCTTCAGACGACGCGGAAATGGAAAACGCTTCGATGATGACGCCCGCCAAAGGACAGGGCGGAGGCAAACGTGGCGGCGGTCAACAAATGAGACTGCTTGCGCCGAGCGGCAACCCGGAAGTTTTCAAAGTTGTCGGTTTAATTCTCGGCTCGCCGGATTTTCAACGACAATAAATAAAAAGTAAAAAAGCTAAAAGGCAAAAGTAAAGAATGAAATCAAACTAAAAATTCTTTACTTTTGCCTTTTTTACTTTTTTAACAAAATTGTTTTTGTAATTTCTTTAATCAAAAGAATTTGTTTCAAGCGTATTCACATCAGCAATTATAAAGTTTTCCGCAGTGTGGAAAACTTTATTCAAAACTGTTTTCGACATATTTCAAAATAATTTTGCTCGGTTGTAAATTCGTTGATTTAACCGCCGATAAAACTCATTGTACGCGCAGGTTGGACAAATGCGTCATCATTGATTTGATGTCGCGCTTCTTTTTTCTTCACAACCGCGCGAATAAATTCAATAATCTCGGCGCGAGTAGCACTGCTTCGCATTACGTCGCGCAAATTGTATTCTTCGGTCGAAAAAAGACAAGTGCGGATTTGTCCGTCAGCCGTCAAACGAATCCGCGAACACGCGCCGCAAAACATTTCTGTTACGGGCGCGATAATTCCGATTTCGCCCGGCACCCCGTCAGCGAAAGAGTATTTCCAAGCCGTTTCCGCACCGCGCGATTTTTCCGTTAATTTCAAAGGAAAAATCCGGTTGATTTGTTTGAAAATTTCGCGTCCTGAGACAATCATTTCGCGCCGCCATTCGTGACCGGAATCGAGCGGCATAAATTCGATAAAGCGCATCGAAATACCATTTTCACGGGCGAAACGCGCAAAATCCACGACTTCATCTTCGTTCCAGCCGCGCACAATAACGGCGTTGATTTTCACCGGCGTCAAGCCAGCCTTTTTCGCAGCTTCAATCGCACGCAAAACATTTTCAAGCGCGTCAACGCCGGTAATTCTTTTGAAATTCTCGGGTTTTAAACTGTCAAGCGAAATCGTAACGCGGTCTAAACCGGCGCGCTTTAAGTTTTCGGCGCGTTCGGGAAAAGTGTAGCCATTCGTCGTCAAAGCCAAATCCTTCAATTGCGGATTGCAGATTGCAGATTGCGGATTTGCCTTTTGGTTGTCGGTTGTCGGTTGTCGGTTGCCGGTTTTGGAATACGGAATCTTGAGTTCCGCCAATTTTTCGACAAGTTTTTCCACATCTCGTCTAATGAGCGGTTCGCCGCCGGTCAGACGAATTTTTTCGATGCCTAAGGATACGAAAATCCGGGAAACGCGAACGATTTCTTCAAAAGTCAAAATCGTATCTTTGCGCGCCATCGGCGGCTCGCCGTTCGGCAGGCAGTAAAAGCAGCGAAAATTGCAGCGGTCAGTCAGACTGATACGCAAATCTCGAATCGTTCGGTTGTGAGCGTCGCGCAAATGAAGCATTAAGAAAATGATACAGGTTGTAGAGCAAAAGTAAAAAGGTTAGACAGAATTGAAAAGAAATTAAGTAAGATTGAAAGTATAAAATAGAAGAAGACTTTAATCGTAAATGTTTACTTTTTACTTTTGCCGTTCGCCTTTAATGCAAGCGCATTGCGACGTAAGCCGTGCAGTTTGGCGCGTTTGATTGGACTGCGGCGAAATCTTTCGACATATGTTTCGTGAGAAAGCGAAAGAATTCTGTCCGGTTCGACGGCAGTTTCGTTTTGGCGCGGCTCGAATCTATGCTCTTCGGTCGGTTTTTCAAAACGATTCCACGGGCAAACGTCCTGGCAAATGTCGCAGCCATAAAGCCAGCCTTTTAAGTTTTCCGCGATTTGCGGCGCAAATTCCGGCGCGCGCAGTTCGATAGTGGCATACGACAAACAGCGATTCGAATCAACGACGCGCGGAGCAACAATCGCGTCGGTCGGACAAGCGTCCAGACATCTCGTGCAAGTTCCGCAGTGGTCTTCGACGATTTCGGTTTCGTATTCGAGTTCGAGATTGAGCAGAATTTCCCCTAAAAAAACCCACGAGCCGTATTCTTTCGTGATTAAATTCGAATGTTTGCCGAGCCATCCGAGACCGGCGCGCGCCGCCCACGCTTTGTCCATAATGGGCGCGGTGTCAACGCAGATTTTGCCGTCGGCAGTCTCATCAATCGTTTTGATAAAAGACAAAAGCTCGCGCAGTTTTTCCTTCAAAACATCGTGATAATCGTCGCCCCAGGCGTAGCGCGAAATTTTGCCTTTTGCAGAATTTTCTTCGTGTTCGTGCGGCGTAAAATAATTCAAAGCGACGACAACCACGGATTTCGCTTCAGCAAAAATCAGCTTTGGGTCGGCGCGTTTTTCCGGCTCGCGCTCAAGCCATTGCATCTCACCCTGATAATTTTTCGCCAGCCACGCCTTAAATTTCTCGCCTTCTTTTTCGAGATTTTCGGCGCGCGCGATGCCGACTTTGTGAAAACCTATTTCGAGAGCTTTCTGTTTGATTTGTTCGGTGAAAGAAGTCACGAAAAAATTATACCAAATGCCGAAATTGCCTGCGGAAGAAAATCGGTTTGCCTAAGAAAAATTAGCTGCGAATTAACACAGCTTAAAAATGAAAAAGTATTTGATTTGCTAATTGATTGTAACAAATAAAAACGGCTGAAAAGCGTCAAACCAATCAGCCGTTTTTAATGATTTCTAAATTCGCAAACTTAGAAATTAAGTTTTGCGCCGAATTGGAATTGGCGCGGGTCGTAGGATGCGGTCGGACGGCTATAGTAACGTCCGCTCTTGGTGCGCTCGCCGAAAGCGTTGACATCGTTGAAAAAGGGCGATGCAGAACCTTCGTTAAAGCGATTAAAAAGATTAAAGCCTTCGGCAATCAATTCGAGCCGTGTGCGCTCGCCGAATCGAATCGAACGCGCGACGCGCAAATCAAACGAGGCAAACGAATGCGTCATACCTTGATTGCGCCCCAAGTTTCCGACTGAGAACTCACCGTTTGTGATAAGCGGCGTCACGCATCCGACTGTTCCGGGAATACACAAAGAGCCATCCGGGTTGACGCTCGGACGATCGGTTTGAGATGCCTGGTCGTTGTTGGCGTCGAAATTCGTGATGATATTGAACGGGCGACCCGAAGAGAGTTCGATAATCGGAGCAATCGTAAAGTCAGCTAAAAATCGCTGGAAAAAACCGCCCGAACGGAAACTTTGCGGTGCCGCTAAAACTCCACTGAAGACAAACCGATGCCGCTGGTCAAACAGCGACAAAGAGCGTTCAGCGCGAAAATTGCGCGGGTCTTGCGGAATCAAAAGCGTCTGCAAATCGCTTGAGTCGTCAATGGATTTCGACAAAGTGTAAGATGCTAAAAATGTAAAGTTGTTGGCAAAGCGGCGTTTTAGTTCCAAATTCAGCGCGTTGTAGTTTGAGTTGCCGTCCGAAACCTGTGCATTGATTGAGCCGAACGGCGAAACCAAACCCGGCGTTCTCAATGTACCCGCAAGCTGCGAATTAAGCACAGCGGGCGTAACCAATCCGCCCGTCAGTGCTTGCGCCAGAAAATAATTCGGCGAATTCGGACGGAAGAAATTAGCCACTGCCGGAGCGATTATGCGACTGGTCGGGTTCGCAAGCGGAGCAGTAATAATTCCCGGAACAATCACAATAAACGGCTGTCCCTGGTTCGGTCCCGGTGTAGGATTGTTGTAACAGGTCAAAGTTGCTGCTCCGGGACACGCGAAAAACGGTACCAGCGTTGTCGGTGCAGACGGAATTGATAAAGCTACGGCTTCGGTTTGCGTGGTCGGCAATCTTCCGGCGAAGCGTTGGAAATTTTGAATTTGAAGCGCCGTATTCGGCGTGTTCAAATCCGTCGGATGCGGCAAATGGTGTGCGCCGACGAAAATATACGAAGCCGACACGGACATATTGCTCGTCAGTTGGCGTTCGAATGTCAGATTCGCCTGCGTCGCCGAAGCGTATTGGAAATCCTTTACTATCGGCAGCGTGAACGGCAAAACTGCGCCGAAACCGGAAAATGTCTGGTCGTTAAAACGCTGTCTGCCGAATTGATACTGAGCTGACGGAGCAACGCCCGGCGTGTTAAATCCAGCCGGACAAATCGGATTAGCCGAAGCGGACGTGCAAACCGTGCCTTGAAAAACCTGCGCCGCGTTGAGCAGAGAAGTGAGCGCGGGACTGCCCGCCGTCAACACGGCTTGCTGTTGCTGTGCGGCGTCGGCAATGTCCGAGTTAAACGCCGCGGCAAGCAGTGGATGGTCATAAAACAATCCGAGCGCGCCGCGCACGACCGTTTTGCCGTTGCCGGAGATGTCGTAAGCGAAACCGAAACGCGGGGCGATATTGTTTGTGTCGCGCGGAAAGCCTTGCTGAACGCCGACTGCATCTTGAGCGGCAAGAATATCGTTTGCCGAAAGATTGATGCGCGAAAGCGGGTCGTTAAAGCCGACAGGCGTAATCGTCTGCGTCAGTTCGACATCGTAGCGAACTCCGTAATTAAGCGTTAAACGGCGCGTTGCTTTCCAACTGTCTTGAGCAAAAAAGGAAATCGGCGTATTTTTTATACGGCTTGCAGGGTCGCCGAAGCCCTGGACATAATTTTGCGGTAAACCGAGTCCGTAGGACTGAACCGGCGTAAAATCAGGCGCGCCCAATTGACCGAAAGCCGCATTTAGATTGCCCGCCGCAAAAGGTCCGAAGTTGAAAAGTCCGGCAAAGTTCAACTCGAAAACCGCGCTCGGAATTCGGACGAAATTTATGTCGCCGCCGAATTTCAAAGTGTGCGTTCCCAAAATGTAATTAAAATTGTCGGCAATCTGATAGCGTGTTTCAGTGCGGCGGACGGGCGAAAAAAGCTCGCGCCCGATAAATGCCGCCCCCGATATGTTAAATGAAACGGCATCGCCGTTTTGCGAGCGAAAACTCGTGTTGCGTCTGCCGAAATTAAAACGAAACTCGTTCGCGGCGTTTCCGCCCAGAGTCGAGTTCAAACCTGCCGTAAAAGCAGTGTCTTTAAGGTCTGTAATACCGGTGCGCGAAAAATCGTTTTGACCTAAAGATTGGTTTTGCGATTCGACCTGAATGCCGGTTAAAGTTCCGGGGTTGTAGCCGAAACGAAACGTCAACTGATTGTCTTTGTTGAGATTATGGTCTGTGCGGAGCGAGAAAAAGTTTGAGCGATCGGTAACCGGGAAAACTCTCTGCAAATCGTTGAGCGGACGAAAAGCGATAAATTGTCGCTGCGAGTTTTGCGTATTGACCGGAACGGGCGCGCCTGACAATAAAAAGCGAGAACCGACAATCGGATTGGTCGGCAGTATCGGGCTGATTGCCGGACATTGACTGCCGTCGTTCGGCGTAACCAAATTATTAAATCCGGTCAAAGCCGTGTTGCTGCCGCTCGAAGCAAAAAAAGCGTAAGCCCGCGCCGCGCAAATTAGCTGCGCGCCTTGTGTGGCTGTTTGAGCGCTGCCGAGCAGTTGAACGCCTTGGGTTACGGTTCTGCCGAGAAAACCAGCCTGTTGAGCCGTCAAGCCGGCGAAATTTCGCGCCGTCGGATTTAAGCCCGGAATTACCGGAAAAGAAAACGAGTTGTCCAAACCTTGCGAGACGTTGCTGGTAAAAAACCCGGTTTCGTTGCGCTGGCGACGCTCGAACGAAGCGAAGAAAAAGTTTTTGTCTCTGCCGGAAGTGAAAGCGGGTCCGCCTTCGCCGAAATGCGGAAACGGCAGCGGTCCGCCGAGCGTTCCGCCAAACTGCGTGCGCGTGAAAGCCGATTTGAAAGGTGCAAACGGATTTCGCGCCTGGATACTTTTATCGCGGATAAAACCGAAAATGTTGCCGCTGTATTCATTCGTGCCGCGTTTAGTAACGACGTTGATAATGCCGCCGGTGGCGCGCCCGAATTCCGGTGCGTAAGAGTTTGTCGCCACCTGAAATTCCTGCACGGCTTCCTGCGAGACGGTCGTGCGCGCGGCGTTTATCGAATTGTCTGTAAAATCCGCGCCGTCAACCTGCACAAGCGTCGAACGTCCGCGCTGTCCGCCGATGTTCAAACCGGAAGTCGGCGCCGGTCCAATCGGACGACCGTTGTCGCGCCCGACGGTTGAAATCGTCAAAGCAAATCCGGTCGCGCTGCGTTCGTTTATCGGAAGATTTTCGATTCGCTGTTGGTCAATCGTATTGGAAACCGAACTTCTCGTGGTTTCTACCAAATCTACAGATTCACCCGAAACATTGACAACCACGTCTTGACCACCGACTTCGAGCCGAATTTGCAGCTCGGCGCTTTGCCCGACGGTTAAACGAAGAGCCGATATAACGGTTCTTTTAAAGGTCGCAGCTTCCGCCGAAACTTCGTATTCGCCCGGCGGAAGAGCAAAAATCTGGTATGCGCCTTCGTCGTTGGTCGTAACCGTGCGCGTGATGCCGGTTGCGGGATTTCTGGCGGTTACGTTAGCGCCCGGAACAATTGCGCCGTTCGGGTCGGTTACAGTGCCGCGTAAATCGGCTGTGCTGGCTTGCGCCTGTGCAAAAATTGAGGCGGCGCAGAAAAACATTACTGCCGCCAGCATCGAAAACTTTCCGGCGATTGCGGAAACATTGAAATGAAACGCTTTCATTGATTTTATCTCCTGAATTTTTAGAAACTTTTTTTAGACTCCGCGGGCAAAACGCAAAAACATCGGCGACGGGAAATTGTTCAATGTTTCACGCGAAATTCTCGGCTTTTCGATTTTTGCAGAAACACGCACGAAGTAAGTGTGTCTTTCTCAACATTCAAAACACACTTACTTCGTGCGTGTTTCTGCATTTATTATAGATTTGGTAGTCTTTGAAATTCTAATCGCAAAATCGGACGAAAGGCAAGGCGGGAAGAAAGGATGAAGGATGGAGGATGAAAAAAGATGGGATGAATGAAAAAAGACAAGCCGTCTATAATTTCATTCATCCCTCATCCTCCATCCTTTTTTAGAAGTTGAACCGCGCGCCGAACTGGAATTGCCGCGCCGGAGCGGATGACGTGAAGCCGAGCGGCGAAGTCGTCGCAATGCCTTCGATGCCGCGCACGCGGCGCGTTTCGAGTTCGTTTCGCTGCGCTAAGGACAGCGTGCCGACCGAATTGTTGATGCCTTGAAAATTCGTCCGGTTGAACAGATTAAAGCCTTCTGCAATCAATTCGAGAGACTTGGTTTCGCCGAACTTGAACCGTCGGCTCAGGCGCGCGTCCAAAGTGTATGTGCTTTCGCCGATGCCGGTGTTTCGTCCGAGCGTTCCCGGTCGGTCGGTTTGCGAGCGCCCGTCGCTGTTGGCGTCAACCGAGCCGCCGAGCTGCACGTTGAACGGTCTGCCAGAACCATAATTGAAAATCGGCGAGAAGACGAAATTGCTGAAAATTTTCGACGAGAGCGAATCTCCATACTTCGGCATTTGGAAAACGCCGCTGATGACGACGCGATGGCGCTGGTCGAACGACGAGAGCGCGCGGTCGGCTCGCACGTTGAGCGGATTCTGCGCCGAAAAGTCCGAGTTGAAATCCGTTACTTCGTCGATGGTTTTCGAGAAAGTGTAGTGCGCCAAAAGGCTGGAGTTTTGCGCGAAACGACGGCGAATGACGAACGTCCCGGCGTTATAAAACGAGTTTCCGCTCGATTCGTATTGATTGTCCTGCAAACGAAACGGGTTGCGGAAATCGCTGGTCAAACCGGCTGCGGCTTGCGCGGCGGTCGGAAAGCGAATAAAGGTCGCGCCGCCGCCCGGATTGTTCGGATTAACCGGACCTGTTCGCTTAAATTGATTAAGGTCGCGGTTGCGCGTCAGATAAATTCCGCGATTGTAGAGATAGCTCGCCTCGAAAGAAAAGCCGTAGCCCAAATCGCGTTCGATTCCGACGCTCGCCTGATAGCTTTCCGGCGTTTTATAATTCGGGTCGCCGAGGAAACGCACTTCGAGCGTGCCGTTTTCGCGCGGAACGATGCCGAAAACGGCAAGGTCGGCGGCGGTCGCCGTGCGCGTGAAATTATTCGTAACGGCGAGCAGACGCTGATAGACGGCGAACGAAGTCGGTGCGCGCGGTCCTGTCGGATTCGCCGGGTCGAGCGGCAGCCCGCCGGAGCTTGCCGTCGCCAAAACGATGTTGATGTTGTCGTCGGGAAATGCCGGATTGCCGAGCGTTCGGATGACGCCGGAGACGAGCGTGTTGACATACGCCGAGAAAATTCCCGCGCCGCCGCGAATCACCGTTTTACCGTCGTTCGTGATGTCGTAGGCGAAACCGGCGCGCGGCTGGAAATCATTTTTATCGACGTGCAGATTGAACGGCTCTTTGCTGATTGAATAACGAAGACCGTAATTGACCGTCAAATTCCTGAGCAATTTCCAAGTGTCCTGTGCATAGATGCCAAACCTTTTGACCGAATCGTGCGTCGTCGTCGTGCCGAAACCCTGTTGATAGACGAACGGCAAATTTAAGTTATACGTTTGCAGAGCGTTGACCGTCGCGCCGAGATTCGGCAGCAATGCCGGGTTGTTTGCCGTCAAAAAGGCTTGCAAGCCGCCGACGGTCGCCGGCGCTGCCACGCCTCCCGCGACAATCGCGCTCGTCAGTGGCAGAACGCCCGAACCGAAATTAAAACGTCCGCCGAAAAATGTTTCGTTCGTGCCGGTAAATCTGACGTAGTTAAAGTTTCCGCCGAATTTGACCGTGTGATTTCCGGCGACGCGCGAGACGTTATCGAGAAAATCGTAATGGCGGTCAATCGTCGTCGAAGGCAGGAAAATATCGCGTCCGAAGTTGCCGAAACCGTCGATGTTGATTTCCGGTCCGAGCGGGTCGTTCGTCGTCAGTTTGGATTTGTAATAAATAAAATCGACTTTGAATTCGTTGACCATTTTCGCGCCGAACTGCTGCGTCTGCGAAAACAAGATGCCGGTGTTGAATTGGTTGAGCGCGCGCCCGCGCGAAACAGCGGTCAGCGCGCCCGCGCCTTGATTTTGTTCGAGCAAATCGTTGGCGTGAATTCTGATGAAAGCGCTGGAGCGGTCGTTGAAATTATGGTCGACGCGCGCCGAAAAGAAGGTTTGATTCGCGTCAAACGGAAACTGTCCGCTCGACGAAGCGAATAAATTGATGGTGCGTGGAAACATCGCCGCCGTCGTCGTAAAAGAATTTCGCAAGGTAGCGCCAAGTTGATTCGCGGTAATGGTCGTTCCCGGTATCAAGTCGGTCGCCGGTCGTCCTTCTAAAAAACTGAACAGCGCATTTTGCGACGCGCTGACGGCGTAATTTGCCGGATTGTTGAGATTGACAAACGTGCTTTGCTTTTGTTTGAAGCGTTCGATTGCCGTAAAGAAAAATGTTTTATCCTGCTGAATCGGCGCTCCCAGCGAGCCGCCGAACTGCTGGCGGTTGAAGTTGGATTTGCCGCTCGGATTAAAATCGAAAGCGTTGCGCGCGTCGAATTTATCGTCGCGGAAAAGTCCGAAGACAGTTCCCGAAACGCGGTTCGAGCCGGTCTTTGAAACCGTGTTGACGATGCCGCCCGACGACAAACCGAACTCGGCGTTGTAGCTGTTCCGAAGAACTTGAAATTCCTGCACGGCTTCCTGTGAAACCGTATCGAAAACGCCGCCGGTCGTCGTTATCACGGGTCCGCCGTCAACCGTTACGAGATTGCCGCGCCCGTTGTTGCCGCCGAACGACAAGCCGGAAGCTCGCCCCTGCGCGACGCGAAAATCCGAAAGGTCGGCGATATTGTCGCTGTCATTGACGCCCGGCGTCAGCAGCGCGAGGTCGAGAAAATTGCGGCGGCTCAAAGGCAAATCTAAAATTTCGCGCTCGCCGATAACCGAAGACTGCTGCGTCCGGTCAACTTCGACGACAGCCGAATTAGCGAGAACATCGACGGTCGCCGACGCGCCGCCTGCCGCCAACTGCACGGTAATATCCGCCTGCTGCCCGATGGTTAAGCGAATGCGCTGCGTGTTGGCGGCAAAATTTCCGCTCGCCGCTTCGACCTTTAAATCGTAATCGCTCGGCGGAACGACGAGAAAAATATATTCGCCGCTCTCGTTCGTCTGCGCCGTCCGCGTCGTGCCGCGCGCCGTGTCGGTTAAAGTTACGGTCGCATTCGGAATCGCCGCGCCTGTCGCGTCCGTTACCAGACCGCGCAGCTCGGCGGTCGAGCTGGACGCCTGCGGATAAACCGCCGCCGCGCCGATTACAAGCGTCCACAAAAACAATCCGAACAAAAAATTTACAGTCTTCTTCATAGAATTTGCTCCTCTAACAGTTAAGTTTTAAGAATGACGAAAAATAAATTACGAGCGGTCGAATGATAACGGAAAAACGAAAGATAAAATAAATAACTTTTGCTGGGCGCGTCGCGTGTCAATAAACTTAATACTTAAAGATAGTTCGTGTCAATATAAAATAAGCCGGGAGCGCTGGCAACCTGCCTGCACTGAGCGTCCGCTTCGGGCGCGAAAAAGACATTTACATTTTTCAATATTGAATAGCGTCGAGTTAGTTTTCGCGTCGAAGCGACGCTTCGTTGCAGGCAAGGCTGCCTGCGCTCCCAGCCGCGCGCCTTTATTTTCAATCTTTAAAAGTAATAATCGGTCAGAAATTTTATTTGCGGCTGATTTTACTATTCGCCGAACGAGCGAAAACGGATGCGCCGCCTAAAGCCCATTTTTGCAGAAACACGCACGAAGTACGTGTGTTCTTTTGATTTTAGATTTTGGATTTTGGATTAGAACCTAAATATCTACGCCAATCCAAAATCCAAAATCTAAAATCTAAAATTGAATGGCGTGTTTCTGCATTTATGCGGCATCGGAAATTTTCGAGCGCGTCGCGCGCGCCAGAACGGAACGCGCCGCGCGGCTCAGACTCAATGCCGAAACAGCGAAATTTGCAAAACCCGGAACGAACGCCGCGCGCCGCAGAAGCGAACAAACGCGCAGTCTTCTTTGAAATCTCCGGCGGTGCAGAATCTTATAAATCCCCGCGATTTTTTCGGGCGCAAGCGAATTTTCCGCAATCGTTCCGGCTAAAATCTCCGCGCTCTCAAACGCCATCAGCATTCCGCTGCCCGTGAACGGGTCGATAAACGCCGCCGCGTCGCCGACCGCGAAAAGATTTTTCGCGGGATTTAAATTTTTCAAACCGAAGCCGTCAACCGAAACCGCAAGCCAATCGAACATCGGTGTCGCATTTTCCATCGTTTCGCGCGCGCGTCTATTTTGGAAAATAACCCGCTCGACGATTTTATCCGCGTCGCCCGCGAACTCTTTGACGACATCGGCGCGAATCAAAAAACAATGATTCGCCCGGTTGTTTTCGACAAAGCTCAAGCCGCCGTAACCGCCGCGAAAAAAATAAATCTCGCAACGACCTTTTTCAAGCTCAACATTTTTAAAATAAGTCTTAAAACCAATAAGGCGATTTTGGATTTGCGATTTGCGATTTGCGATTTGCGATTTGTTTTCAGCGTGCAGTTTTTGGTTTTCAGGATTTAATTTTCTTTCGCTTTGCGCGTTTGCATCTTCGCTGCGGGAAATCTCTCGTTCAACCAATTTTGCCAAAACATTCGCGCGTCCCGTCGCATCAATTGTCAAATCCGCGAATATCTCGCGCATTTGATTGTCTTTTGATTTAATTTTCATGCCGCGAATTTCACCTTTTTCCAGTAAAACTCCGACGACGCTCGATTCTTCGAGAACTTCGACACCGACTTGTTTCGCTCGTTCGAGAAGCCGAAAATCCATCTCGGCGCGACTCAAACTAAGCGCGCCTTGGGCGTCCCCGCCAAACCATTTGCTGGGAACGGCAACGGATTTTCCGTTCGGCTCGTAAAAAATTGTCTGTGTAATTCTGTCACCGCCGAGCGAAAGCATTTTTTCAACAACGCCCAATTCTCGAAAATGCCGCAGACATTCGGGCGAAATGAATTCGCCGCAAAGTTTATAACGCGGAAATCGCTCGCGCTCAATTAAACAAACGTCGAAATTTTCCCGCGCCAGACGAATTGCCAAACTCGCGCCTGCCGGACCTGCGCCGACGATGGCGATTTTGGATTTTGGATTTTGGATTTTGAATTTCACTAAAAATTAGGGTCTAGGGTAGCAAAAGTAATTTAGAGCGGGAAACGCTCAAGTAATTTTAACAGTAAAAACTGTAAGTTTTCACTACGATGATTAAAGCGATATTCACATTCTTTCAAGTGCAGATAAAAAGTTTTGGTCGGCACACCGTTGAACTTTTGAAGGCGGCGTTTGGCATACGACCAGAAACTTTCTATCCCGTTAATATGAATGTCGTCGACAGCAAAAACATCATCCGAATGATTGATTCTCAAATGTTTGGAATAGCCAACATCAACCAGTCCGTTATAACCGCGCCAACCGTCCGAATGAATCACCGAATCGAGCGAAACCTTGCCGCGAATAATGGCTTGCAGCGTGCGTCGAGCTGCGTTCGGGACAATCTCGGTATAAACCGAGCCGTTTCTTTTGTAAATTCCAAAGACGATTTGCTTGTTGCCCGCGCCGCGACCACGCTTGCCGCGCACTCGACGCGCCCCGAAATAAGATTCATCAACTTCGATTTCGCAAGCCGCGAAAGGCGAAGCACGTTCCGCTTCTTCGGCGATGCGCGTTCTAACTTTCAAATAAATTTGATTGACTGTTTTGCGTGTCAAAGCAGTCAACAAAGCGGTTTTCTGAGCCGTCAAATCAAGCGCAAAATACTTGATGATTTGACGAGTTTTTCGCTCGGAAATTTTAGCAAACCGATAATATCGGTTTAGTTGTTTCATTACAGTAGCTTACCACCTTAGATTTATTGGTTTGCTACTCTAGACCCTAAAATTATATTAGCTTTTCCCAAAGCCATTTGCATTTTCTTTTCTTTTTAATTCGTGTTATTCGTGTTATTCGTGGCTAAATTCTTATGAAAATTATTCCACTCGCCATTCCAACGCCGTTTTACGTCGGCGATGTCAATGTTTATTTGATTCGGGAAGAACCTGTGACATTAATCGACGTTGGACCGAAAACCGAAGAAGCAAAAAGGGTAATGCAGGACAAATTGCGGGAAAACGGCGTTCAATTCGCCGACATTCGGCGCATCGTTCTGACGCACGCCCACGAAGACCATTGCGGTTTGGCGAAGCAAATACGCGACGCGGCGCGGAATGCGGAAATTTTCGTACACGCCTGGGAAACCGGACATCTTTTCGGACGACTGGCGCGCGACGAACACAAAAATCTGATGACACGCGCCGGTGTTCCATTGGAAGTTTTCCGTGAGATAGAGGCGATTTATAAAGACGTTTCGCTTTTAACCGACGCACTCTCAGAAGGAGAATTTTCTGCGCTTGAAGACGAAATGGAATTGGAATTTGCGAGCGGCGTTCTAAAAGTTCTGCACACGCCCGGACACACGCCCGGTTCGTGTTCGTTTCTGCGCGAGGCGAACCGCACAATTATTGCCGGCGACTGCGTTTTGAAACGCATCACGCCGAATCCGATTGTTTCGCCCGACCCGATTGACCCGACAAAACGCTTCAAATCTCTGGCTGAATATCTGGTTAGCCTTGCGCGTATTCGTTCGTTTGCGCCAACTCTGGTTTACGGCGGACACGGCGAACCGATTCATGATTTCGATGAAATTTTCCATCGCTACGTGCGGGCAATTGACGAGCGACAAAAGAACGTCGTTGATTTAGTTTCAAAAGACGGCGCGACGGCTTGGGATTTGGCGCAAAAACTTTTTCCGCACGCGATTGGCAAAGACATTCATCAATTTCTCGCCGTCTCCGAAACAATCGCGCATCTCGATTACGCCGAAACCGAAAGCAAGATTGCCGTTGAAATAAAAGAAGGCGTGGAATTTTACAGGCAAATATAAAAGACAACTATTCGGTTTCAAATTTCTTCAAAATATCGTAAAATAGCTTTCCTTTAATTTTGGGGGCGACAGGCTTCGACAGGGGCTTGTATAGATCTTTGGATGCACGTCGGGCTTGCTTGTTAGCTCGTTAAAACACCAAGCAAAAAACAAATGCTAATAAAGAATTAGCTCTTGCTGCCTAATTAACTTTAGCCAACAAGTGTCCGGTTACAAGTTCGCTCGAAGCGCGTAATTAGGGCATAACTTATTTTGAGCTAGTCCGCATTCTCCGTCTGCGAATGCGAGCGAAACGTTAGTCAGGCTAGCTGTCGAAAAGGTTTTGTCAATTTGCTGACTTTTCAATGGCGAAATTTATAAAGCAAATAGACTAAACGTGTAGATTCCCTCGGTCGCAACCTTTGGATGCGGGTTCGATTCCCGCCGCCTCCACCAAAATCTTTCATAAACATCCGATAAAACAAATGGCACAACCAAAAAAGAAATTGAGCAAAAGCGCAAAGGCGGCTTTGAAAATTTTAGAAGATTCAAAACTGCTGAATAATACAAAGGCTTCAAATGCACTGAAAATCGCGGCGAACGATAAGCCGTCGATTAATTCACCAAAAACAACTGCCGCCAACAAAATCAGACCGGAGAAAAAGCGCGGCTAAAGAAACTGACTAATGAGTGAAACACAGCAGAGAGCAACGGGAAGTTTTGAAGCAGTCGGCGACGACGGCAAGCAGTATCACATCGTTGAATACACCGATTTTCGCCACACGACGACTGCCGAAATTACTTTCGGAAAAGAAGGCGTCAAAGAATACAAACTCGGTAACGGCGCGCCGGTTCGCCGAATAAGCGAAACGGAATTTGAAATCGAATCGAGCGGCACAAAAATTCGTACCGGCTGAAAATAAAAGATAAAACGGATATTAAAGCGAAAATACTTACGCTAAAATTGTCGAAAAACCGTAAATGCTGCTGTTTACGGTTTTTTACTATTCAAAATCATTTCTGTTTAACTCAAAGTAAAAACAAGTTTTATACCGGAAACTGAAATCCTTCCGCCGCGAGTTTTTCTAAATGCGCTTCGATTGATTTTTCTGCGAGTTTCCACAAATCGGGCAAAATATCTGCGTAAACTTTTTCGACAATTTCACGGACGGTATTTGCACCATTTTCGATTGCTTCAATAATTTTCCGTTCGCGTTCGAGCCGGTGCGCGATATAACTTTCGATTTTGCCGCGCGCATCCGCAATTGCCGCGCCGTGCGAACCGCACAAAAATCTGAGATTCGGCAAATTTTTCAATCTCTCCAGCGAACTCAAATAATCAACCATATTGCCTTCGGGCGGCGCGATTAAAACTGAACCCGTGCCGACGACGTTGTCGCTTGCCAGCAAAAAACCAAATTCTTCGTCATAAAAAGCGAGATGCCCGCGCGCGTGTCCGGGTGTGTGTAAAACTTTTAATTCAAATAATTTGCCGTTTTCATCATTCAATTGAAAAACTTCGCCGCCGGAGAGAAATTCTCCGATTTTAACTTTTCCGCGCAGACTTTCCGCCGTTAGTCGGTGCGCCGCGACAGGAATTTTCAAACCGAATTTTTCGCGCAAGCGTTTTTGCAAAATTGTTTCAGCGCCGAAATGGTCTTCGTGCAGGTGTGAGACGATAATCGCGCGACAAACAAAACCTTTTGCGATAAATGAATCAATCAACCCAAATAATTTTTGCCGCTCGCTTTCCTCTCTCGCAGCCGCGTCAATCACGACAAATTTTTCGCGCCCGACGACGAAACAATTCGTATGCGTCGCCGGTGGTAAAGTTTCGGTTTTTAGAGGAAAACAAATCACGCGCGGGTTGATTTCGATAAAATCAATTTTGCCGTCACAGATTTGCGATTTTTCGAGAAGATTTTGTGAAACGATTTCCGATTTTAGGTCTCTGTTTTCCTTTGAAGCCAAAGTTTGCAGTGCGATTAAAACCGGCGGCGATATTAAAACTTCCGACTTTTTCCAGCGTCTTAAAGCAGCTTTCGGCTCGATAAATTCGACATTTTCCAGTTCGCCGATTGCCGCAAACGGTGTTTGTCTCAAAGGACATACGGCGAGAAAAAATCTTGTTTTAAAGCGAACGGCAGAGAAGGGCGGAGTTGTCCAAAATCCGGTGTAAGAAAAATCGCGCGCGTCAATCCAAAGATTCCAGCTTTCAAGAATTTCCGCAAAAGAAAATCTGCCGGAAATCAAATCGTCGTGCAGGGAAGCGCGCTGTCCTTTCGTTAACTTTTCGCCGCCGCGTGCGAGCAAAACACCGACTTCTTCAAAACATTCACGCGCCGCGGCGACGATAAACTTTTCCAAACCCGTATCTTCGCAATTTTTAACTTTAATTTCCGCATCCGACGCTTCGACCTTGCCGCCCGGAAAAGCGTGCCAACCGCCTAGAAAAGCGAGTTTCGGATTTCGACGCGCCCAAACGACTTCGGTCGAATCCGGATTTAACAAAACAACGGCGGATGCGTCGCGCGGTTGGGCAACTTTAGTTTCGGATTTCACGCAGAGATTTTAACTTAAAGCTGCAAAGGCGCAAAACAAAAGAAAAATTAACCGCCGATAAACGCGATCAATACAGATAAAAAAATAAAAAACGCGGACAAATACAGATTCTAAAGTATCTCTGCATTCTCCGCGTTCTTTGCAATTAAATTAATTGCTCTTAAATCAATTTAGATCAAACAGCAGAAACTCGGTTTCGTCTGTCAGCGATTGGATTTTCAATAAATTCTCGTCGCTGATTGCAGCACCATCGCCCGCCGATAAGTTTTCGCCGTTCAGCGTCAAAGTACCTTTGACGATTTGAATCCAGGCATGCCGATTTTCTGCGAGTTCGTGCGCAATTTCTTCGCCGTCCTTCAAAATCGACGAGTAAAGTTTTACGTCCTGATTGATTCGCACCGAACCGTCGTTTCCGCCGCGCGAGGCGACGAGTTTCAGTTTTCCCTGTTTGGTTTCCGGCGCAAAATAAGTCTGCTCATAGCCTGGCTCTAAACCGTTTTTTTCGGGCAAAATCCAAATCTGAAGAAGATGAACTTTTTTCGTTTCCGACGGGTTAAACTCGCTGTGCCTGATGCCGCTGCCCGCCGTCATTCGCTGGACTTCGTGCGGGCGCAAAGTTTCGCTGCCGCCGCTGTTGTCCTTGTGCGCGAGCGCGCCTTCGACGACATACGTGATAATTTCCATATCCGAATGTCCGTGCGTGCCGAAGCCTTGATTTGCTTCGACGAAATCTTCGTTTATCACGCGCAGATTGCGAAAACCCATAAAGCGCGGGTCATAATAATTGTTAAATGAAAACGTATATTTCGTATCGAGCCAGCCGAAATTGCCGCCGCCTCGCTCGGTTGATTTTCTAATTTTAATCATTTTATTTTTCTCCCAAAGTCAATCTATAAATAAAGATTACAGGAAAAAAACTGCCGTGTAATCACCAATCGCGGCTAGATTTTTCTCATCAATACGAGTGAGGCAAAAAGGGAAATGGGTCGCGGACAAACACGGTTTAGGCAGGTTTTCGCGGGTTAATTTTTAAAAATCCGTGTAAATTCGCTTATCCGTGTTCATCCGCGTCCTATTTCTTAACGGATTTATAAATCGACGCGCACCAAGCCTCTTTTTATCGCCGATGTCGCGGCGGAAGTCCGGTCGGAAACATTCAATTTGTCGAAGATGTTTTTGACGTGGGTTTTAACCGTATTGTCAGAAATATTGAGGTCAAAAGCGATTTCCTTATTCGCTTTACCCATAACAATCATCTGCAAAATTTTCTGCTCGCTCGGTGTGAGTTCTTCCTGCCCGAAGTTTTCGGATAAAATATCGGCAATATTGCCCGAAATATATCTTTTGCCTGCTGCAACGGCACGAATCGCCTTGACGATTTCGGTTTCGGAAACGTCTTTGCCAACATAACCGAGAGCGCCTTTTTTCAAAGATTTACTGATTTCGGCGTCGCCTGCATGTTCGGCTAAAATGATAATTCTCGCCCGCGCGTATTCGGCGAAATAATGGTTTAAATCATCAATCGCGCACGAGTCGGGAAACCGCAACCCAAGAATCACAACGTCCGGTTTCGTGCGCTTAAATAATTCAAAACCCACCGCACTGCTCGCCGCTTCTCCGACAATTTCAATGTCGCTCTGCGCGCCGAGAATCGTCCGAATACCAACGCGTGTCAAAGTTTGATTTTCGATTAAAAGCACACGGATTTTGTTTTGCATAAAATCATTTTAGCAAAACAAACGAAATTATCGACAAATCATAAAACGCAGCTCGGCAATCGAGTTAATACGGCAATTTCGGTTAAAAAGGGAAAAATGAAAAAATTAACAAGAGCATAATTGAGGACAAACAAGAAGCAGAAATACTTGAGCTGAACGGTGTACAACGTTTGTGGCGAATCGAAAATTTGTGTTGAGCGACATTCAATTTGTCGAAACGCCCAAATATTCCGTTTTCCAATTCGCCTGTTCCGCCGTCAAATCTTTTACCGCATTTTTCAGCGCGACAAACCAGCCGTTTTCGTCGTAACAAGCGGTAAATTGTTCTAAAAGAAATTGTTTTGTTGTCATTAAAATAATTCCTTCGCCTTTTTAATCACATTATCAACCGTAAAACCAAATTCTTTGAAAACGTCTGCGGCAGGTGCGCTTGCGCCGAATTTATCAACCGTCAGCGTGTCGCCTTCGAGTCCGACGTATTTTGCCCAGCCGAGAGAGATGCCCGCTTCAATTGCCAGACGCGCTTTGACGTGTGCGGGCAAAACGGATTCTTTATATTTCGGCGTTTGCTCGTCGAAAAATTCCCAGCACGGCATCGAGACGACGCGCGTCGGAATGCTTTGGGAATTTAATTGCTCACGCGCCTGCATCGCCAACCCGACTTCAGAGCCGGTTGCGATGATGATTAATTTCGGCGAAACGGCTTTGCCTTGTTTGTTTTCGGCTTCGGCTAAAATATACGCGCCTTTATGCAATCCTCGCGCGTCGGCGAATTTTTTGCGGTCAATCAGTTGAACTTTTTGGCGCGAAAATGCAAAAGCCGTCGGCGCTTTGTCTCGTAAAAGAGCGGCGCGCCACGCTTCGCGCGTCTCGAAAGCGTCGCACGGGCGAATGACGGCGAGTCTTGGAATGGCGCGCAGGGCGGCGAGGTGTTCGACCGATTGGTGCGTCGGACCGTCTTCGCCCAAGCCGATTGAATCGTGCGTGAAAACGTAGATTGTCTGAATGCCGGAAAGCGCGGCGAGACGAATTGCGGGGCGCATATAATCCGAAAAAGTCTGGAAAGTTCCGCCGTAGGGAATCACACTGCCGTAAAGCGCCATTCCGTTCATCGTCGCGCCCATCGCGTGTTCGCGGATGCCGAAATGGATGTTGCGCCCTTCGTAGGAATTAGGTTCAAAACTGCCTGAATCTTTGATATTTGTATTGTTTGACGGCGCGAGGTCGGCAGAGCCGCCGAAAAGCTGCGGAACTGTTCCGGCAATCGCGTTGATGACTTCACCGGAATAAGCGCGCGTGGCTTTCGCTTCGACATCATCGAAATTCGGCAGAGATTTTTCCCAGCCTGCAGGCAATTTATTAAGGCGCGTTTCCTTCAAAGTTTTGCCCAAATCGCCGTGCGTTTTCTCGTATTTTTTAACGAGCGCGTCCCAATCTTTTTCCAATTTCGCGCCGCGTTCTATCGCTTTGCGGAAATGCGTGGAAACTTCTTTTGGAACATAGAAATGCTTGTTTTCGTCCCAGCCGAGATTACGCTTAGTTTCTTTAACTGCTTCTTCGCCGGGCGCGTCCGAATGCGCTTTGTTTGTGCCTTGTTTCGGCATTCCGAAACCGATAATCGTTTTTACACGAATCAATTTCGGCTTGTCTTTGATTTTGTGCGCTTCTTTTATTGCATTCTCAATTGCCTTCAAGTCGTTGCCGTCGGCGACTTCTAAAACGTACCAGCCCGCTGCTTCAAAACGCTTTGTCGCGTCTTCGTTAAACGCCAAATCGGTGTTGCCTTCGATAGTGATATTGTTGTCGTCGTAAAAATAAATTAGATTCGCAAGTTTCAAATGTCCGGCTAAACTTGCCGATTCATAAGAAACGCCTTCCATCAAATCGCCGTCCGAGCAGATGCAGTAAATACGATGGTCAATAATCGGAAACCCTTTTTGATTAAACTTTGCTGCAAGATGCGTCTGTGCCATCGCCATTCCAACGCCGTTGGCAAAACCTTGTCCCAAAGGTCCGGTCGTGATTTCCACGCCTTTGGTCATAAAATTTTCTGGGTGTCCGGGCGTTTGCGAATGCAGTTGACGAAAGCGTTTTAGTTCGTCGAGCGGCAAATCGTAGCCCGTCAAATGCAACAGCGCGTAAATTAGCATCGAGCCGTGTCCGGCTGACAACAAAAATCTGTCGCGGTTAAACCATTTCGGATTTTTCGGGTTGTAGCGCATAAACTTCGTCCACAAAACATAAGCCGTCGGAGCCATTCCCAAAGGCAAGCCGGGATGTCCCGACTCGGCTTTCTGCACAGCGTCTAAAGACAAAGTTCGGATAGTGTTGATGCAAAGTTGATCAATATTTTGTTGTGTTTTCGGCGCAGTCATAATTTTATTTTTTACGTTTTTTAAATTTTGGTTTCGGATTAAAAAAGTCTGTTATTTTGTCGTAATCTTCGGCTCTGATGATTATACAATCTTCGCAATTAGGAACACCTGCACCGAATGGCACAAGCCAATACTGTATAATTTCTTCATTATCTTTACTAATTGCAAATGAGATACGAACTAGGTCAACTTTCAGGAATTTTAAATATCCTTTAATTTTTATTATCTGCCGGATAATTTCCTTGTTCGCTTTTGCTTGAACTTTGATTACTCCTTCTGCACTCAACTCATCTCGTAATTTTTCAGAAAGGTCAAATATCGCAAACTTTGTTTTCTCAGAATTGTAATCTTCTTTGTATTCGCTAATCTTTGCTGCCTTTGATTGGTTTTCAGTGGTTTGAGCAAAAACCGTACAACAAAAGGCAAAAATTAAAGTCGCTGTGAAAATTATTTGCTTCATACCTTATCCAATCAATTGATTATAAAACTTCTCGTGTCTTTCACGAGCCTTTTGATAAATTTTGTGTTTCGCTAGATTTGGCTTAAAACTCTCGCCTTTCGGCATTTTCAAACCTGCGATATTTAGTATTATGCCTGCCGTTTCAAGCGCAAGCAAAACCGCGCCGGTTGAAGACGCTTCGCGCGTTTCGGGTAAATTCATTTTCTTGTTTAAAACGTCGCAGATGATTTGTGTCCAGACGGGCGATTCGCGGAGCGCACCGCCGGAAGCAATGATTTCGCGCACTTTTACGACATCGTTTAATTGGTCGAAAATTTCGGCGAAACGGTACGCGACCGATTCGAGCGCGGCTTGGACGATTTCAACCGCCGTTGTGCTGGAATGCAAGCCTAAAATTGCGCCACGCGCGTTTTCGTTGTAACCGGTACTGCGTTCGCCGGCGAGAAACGGAAGGAACGTCAAGCCGTGAGAATCGGGGGCGCGCCGCTCGATTTCGGCTTCGACAATATCGTCTATATCGTTTATCTTGTGCGTGTCTTTCAACCAGCGATAAAGTCCGCCGCCGTCCGAGAGTGCGCCGCCGATTAAAATTCGGCGCCGGTCAATGCGGTAACACCACAGACCGCTCGGAATTTTTCCGGGCGGCTCGCCTTCAAACGCGACGCGCATCGCGCCTGAAGTTCCAATCATAAGTGCTGCTTTCGATTTCTGTATGCAGCCGGCACCGATGTTGTTTGCCGCGCCGTCACCGATTGCCAAAAACCACTCGGCGTTTTTTAATTGCCCCCAGCGTTTGGCGTAAAACGTGTTTAATCGAAAAGTTTGCGAATCATCAGAAACAATTTCAGGCAAATTTTCCGGTTCGATTTTTAAGAAATTTAACAAACTCTCGTCCCAAATCAATCGACGAATGTCGAAAATTCCCGTTCCCGAAGCCATCGAGACGCTTGTCTGAGCTTGGTCGAAAAGTTTGAACGTAAGAAAATCGCTGAACGAAAGCCATTTGGCGGTTTGCCGAAAAACTTTCGGTTGTTTTTTGCGCAGCCACAAAAGTTTCGCCGTCCAGTAGCTTGAATGAAAACGCGCGCCCGTTCGATTATGAATTTTGTTTTCATCAAATTTGCTGCGCAAAACCGCGACGTATTCGCGGCTTCGCGTGTCCGCCCAGCCGAAAACTTTCGTCGTCGGGCTTCCATTTTTATCAATTCCGACGAGACTGTGCCAAAACGATGAAGCGGCGACATATTCGATTTTGCCATTCAAATCTTTTGATTTTTTTAGAACTTCTTCTATCGCTCGTTCGATTTGTGCAAAGGCTTCGCCGGCATCAATCTCGGCGCCGCCGTCTTCGGTCGCTTTTAATTGTCGTTCGTTTTTTACGGAAGTTTCCGGCAGAACATTTCCCGCAAAATCATACAGCGCGGCGCGCACGCTCGATGTTCCGATGTCTAAGGCTAAAATAAGTGGTGATTGCAAATTTTTTACAGTTGGGAAATTTTTGATAAGTTTAGCCGAAATTCTTCGGTAAATAAAGAGTTTGCGGCAAATAATTTTATCTTTCGCAAACGGTGTCTTTGCGCCGCCGGTTCTTTTTGATAATTTAGATTTTTAGAAAATAAAAATTAACCGATGACCGAACAAACAAATCAACTGCCAAAGCTGCAAAAAACTGCCGACGGCGACATAAATACAAATTCGCTGGCAGATTTACTCGAATGGTTTTTGAATTTCGACCGAAAAATTGCGATTGTCAGAAATCCGCAGGTTGAAGAGCTTTTTCAATGGAAACAGCAAGACGATAAAGTTCACGGCATCGAAATTTATCCGTTTGAAAACGCCGAAGCGCGTTTTGCCATCGGAGTTTTTCAGGCTTTGGGCGAAAACGATACGGAAGCTAAACTGCAAAAATGGATTACGGAAGTTTTGCAGGCACTGGGCGAAGCCAAACAAACCAACGAAGACATTGCCGCGAGCTACAAATTAGAGACGGGAAAATCGCACGTCGAAGAAGCAAACAAAATTCCGTCGAATACAGAAAAACGTTTGTATTTATCAAGCTGTTGGCTCGAAGTGCTCTGCACGGCGGAAGCGAGATTTCTAGGCTGGGTTTACCAGGAGGTTTACGGTAAACCGTTTGAACCTTACAACTCGGATGAAAATATTTAATGAAAAATTTGAAGGAGTGATTGGTTCGGATGTAATACGCGACGAAATGTATTTAGAAGTTACAGATGCAAAAATTTTGCTGACGCATATTTGGAAATTTTCTACTCCGATGTTGCAAACAAATTTACAGTAACGCTATTTAAAGAAAATCTTGAATTGGAATTAATCGAAAAGGCAATCGAGATTGCAAAATTAAGATTAGTTCCAATTTCGTAGGTGTTGCAAAATTACCGTGATGAAAAAGTATTGCATTGGCTGATTTGTCCGGTTTGAAAACCTTGATTAAACCAACGCATTCTGTCCGCCGCCGAGCCGTGCGTGAACGACTCAGGCACGACATAACCTTGCGCCTGTTTTTGTATGCTGTCGTCGCCGACGGCAGACGCCGCACGCAGAGCTTCTTCGGCGTCGCCTGCTTCTAACAAACCTTTTTGCTTAGCGTAAAAACCCCAAACTCCGGCGTAGCAATCGGCTTGCAATTCCAGACGGACGGAAAGCTGATTCGAGTTTCCGGCAGCCTGAACCTTGTCCATCGTTCCCAAAAGGTCTTGGATGTGATGCCCGACTTCATGTGCAATGACGTAGTTTCGGGCGAAATCGCCGGGGGCGCGAAAGCGTGTTGCCAATTCGTCGAAAAACGCAAAATCGAGATAAAGTTTTTCATCGCCCGGACAATAAAAAGGTCCGGTTGCCGAGCTTGCATAACCGCACGCGGACGGCGTTTGATTGCTGAACAACACGAGTGTCGGATTTGTATATCGAACACGCGCTTGCTGCGGAAGTATTTGATTCCAAACGTCTTCAGTGCTTTTCAAAACAATTGAAATAGAGCGTTTCTGTGCGTCTTCCTGCGCCGGATTATTCTGCGTTTGCGGTTGCTGCTGCTGAACGCTCGACGCGCCGCCTCCGCCGCCTAATTGGCTTAGCAGAGCGCTTGGGTCGCCGCCGCACAACCAAATGACAAGTATCAACAACAATGTTCCCAGACCGCCGCCGCCGAGCGCCAAGCCTCTGCCGCCCATACCGCCGGCTCCGCGCCGGTCTTCAATATTAGTGCTGCCTTCACCTTCTTCTATCATTCATCCACCTCGATTTTTTGCGCCGGGCGCTTAATTTTTTATGTCTGGAAATTCTAACATTTTTTGCCCGATTTGATGAAAAATTTTATGCTAAAAAAATGAATTTAAATGATTGGCGCACGGGCGGCGTTTTTTTCGATTACAAAACTTATCAGATTTTTTACCGTCTGAGCCAAAGCAGCGAAAAAGTTTTGCTTCTTTTGCACGGTTTTCCGACCTCTTCTCACGATTATCATAAAGTATGGGACGCGCTTGCCGCAAAGTTTTCGGTTTTAGCCTTTGATATGCCTGGTTATGGTTTTTCTGCAAAACCCGCAGATTTCGCTTACACGACTTTTAATCAAGCTGACGTTTTGCAGGCACTGCTCGAAAACTTAAAAATCAAAAAAGTTCATATACTCGCGCACGATTACGGCAATACAATAACGCTGGAACTTCTCGCCCGCGCGGAAGAAAACCGTGTTCAATTTTCGATTGAAACCGTTTGTTTTCTCAACGGCGCGCTTTTTCCCGAAACGCATCGTCCTGTTTTTGCCCAAAAAATTCTTATCAGTCCGTTCGGGTTTTTGTTTGGAAAGCTAATTTCCGATTCGCTTTTTAAGCGAAATTTAGCTTCGATTTTCGGCAAAAATACGCAGCCGACGGTGGAAGAATTAAACGATTTTTTGCAGGTTTTCAAATTCAACGACGGACGCCGAATCGCGTATAAACTTATACGTTATATGACGGAACGCAAAACTTTTCGCGCGCGTTGGGTCGGCGCGCTCGAAAGAATGACGCAGCCGTTTCGCTTTATCAACGGTTTGGAAGACAAGGTTTCCGGCGCGCATCTGATCGAAAGATTTCGACAAATCGTGCCGCGTCAAACCGATATTATCGAACTTCCGGGCATCGGACATTTTCCGCACTTTGAAGTTCCCGACAGGGTTCTAATTTATTTTTTCGAGTTTCACGACAAACGCTCGTAAATTACAGGAGAAGAACTCAAACGCCTTATTCTTCGGTAAGTTTTATTACTTAGGAAGGAAAAATTCAATTTGAAAAGGCGAGAGACGCAGTAGTTTTGTTTATCAAAATCTTTCCGCAAAATCTTGACAGATGTAGAGTTAGGTCATTATGATTCATTTACGGTTTCAGTAAAGTTTTTTGTTCCAACATTTTCCAAAGAGGATACCAATATGATTAAACTTGATATTGTCAATCGCGTGGCAGAGAAGACGGGCGTGCCGAAACAAAAAGCGGAACAGGTAGTTGACGCGCTTTTTAACGCGATGAAAGACGCGCTGGCAGACGGAAATCGTATAGAGCTTCGCGGCTTCGGCGTTTTCGTCGTCAAACCGAGAAAGCGCGGCATCGGTCGCAATCCGCGCACGGGTAAGGAAGTTCCGATTCCGGCAGGAAAAACCATTCGCTTCAAGCCCGGCAAAGAGCTTCAAGCAAAAGCCTCTAAGAAATAACTGAATTACGAATTACGAATTACGAGAAATTAATCTAAGATTTAAGATTAGGAGATTTGAGATTTCAAATCGCAACCGAAATTTTTTTCGTAATTCGTAATTTTTTGTGTCGAACTTAAACTCGCTGACCAATCAACTTTTCGACCGCCGCGAAGCAATGCGTCCGACGGCTCGAACATGGGCGAAACATACAGGTTTTCTGCTTGCCGCGCTGTTTACAATAACTATTGCGGGCATTCTCGAACCGTTTGGATTCATACCGATTTTTCCCGATGCCGACCCACAGACCTGGACGGAAATCCTACAGTTTTTCGGTTCTTTTCCTATACAATATTCGCACCTTATTCTTGATGCGGTTCACGGGCTTGCAACTGATTTTACAACGTTAAAACACGGCTTGAGTTTCTCACTCTCGCTGCTGGCGATTTTAACGGCGCACGAAGCCGGACATTACGTCGCGTGTCGGCTTTACGGCGTTGATGCCACCTTGCCGTATTTTATTCCCCTGCCGCCGCTCATTGGACCTGCCGGAACTCTGGGCGCATTTATAAAAATAGTTTCGCCGCTGCCTTCGCGCCGCGCGACGTTTGACATCGGCGTTGCCGGTCCGATTGCCGGTTTTATCGCGCTAGTTCCGGTTGCGGTTATCGGTGTGCTGACAATGCATCAATCTGCGCCCGCACATTCCGCCGACCGAATCGGAATTTACTTTTCACATCCGCTGCTGATTCAATTTCTGGCAAAATTTTTCGCTGTTAATCCCGATTTTGAAAAATTTAATCCTTTTCTGGCGGCGGCTTGGATTGGGCTTCTCGTTACAAGTTTGAATTTAATTCCGTCCGGTCAACTTGACGGAGGACACGCCGTTTATGCCCTTTTCGGCGAGAAAGTGCATCGTTTGGCGGGTAGAATCGCCTTTCTCGCTATGGTTTTGCTTTCGATTTGCGGCTGGTTTCTCTACAACAGTCCGAGCGGATTGTTGTTCACGATTTTGCTCGGAGTGATGCTCAAAGTCAGACATCCGGAGCCGTTTGACGACGCGCCGCTTAACGTGCCGCGAAAATTAATCGCCGTTCTAACGCTCGTTATTTTTATTTTATGTTTTGTGCCGTTTCCGATTCAGGTTAGGTAAAACAATGGTGAATGGTGAACGGTGAATTAAAGAATGTTCTTGACATTCCCCGTTCGCTTGTTTTTACAAAACACTCAACGTGCAATTGAACGCCGTTTCAAATAAATCTTTTTTCAGCTCGATGGCTTTGCGTTCAATCGTGCAGTCTTCGCTGCTTTCGAGTTTGAGAAACAAATTGTGTTTGTCGAGTTTAAATCTCATAGCCGTAACGTGATTTTCGTGTCCGCGGTCGAGAGCTTCGGCAAGCCGCAAAACCGCTCCGAGTTGCGCGGTCGTGCGGCGGTCTTTTTCGCTCAATTCCATATAATCAAGGTGTTTTTCCTTCGGCAGCGAGCCGCGATGATAACGTGCAATCAGTGCGATAATACCTTTTTCAGTTTCAGAAAAACCGGTTATTTCCGAGTGTTTGATAAGGTAAAACGAATGTTTGTGATGAGCTTCGTGCGAGACGTGATAACCGACATCGTGCAGCAGTGCGGCGGCTGACAGCAGTGTTCGTCCGTGTCGTTTGAGATTGTAAATCGGCGCGAGCGCGTCAAAAATCGTCTCCGCCAGATTCGCCACTTGCAGAGCGTGCGATTCTTCGTAGCCGTAACGTCTGCCGATGGCGAAAACATCACGCAGGCGAATATCTTCAACGTCAGGCACGGGCGGCAATGATTCGGCTTGCAACTCCCGCAAATAATCAATAATTACACCTTCGCGCAAAGCGTAGGCACACGGCTGCAAGGTTTCGATTTCCAGAGCGCGCATCACGCCTTCCAAAATCTGCCCGCCCGCGACGATAACTTCGGCGCGATGCGGACTGAAAATCGGTAAGTTCGCGCGTTTTTCAAGCGGAAGGGCTACCAGCATTTTATTCAGCGCGGCGAGTTTTTTTAGCTGAATTTGAGGTTTTCCCGAAAATTTTTCCGCTATTTCAAAGTTGAGCAGTGCGGCGAGATTAAGAATCGTGCCGGATGTGCCGCTGGAAATCTGCCACGTTTCGCCCTTTATTTTTCGCAGTGGTTGTTCCAGAGCAAAAGCGATTTCCGTCTGCGCCATTTTTATTTCCTTATTTTTCGGCGGATTGCTTAAAATAAACTTTTCAGTCAGACCGACCGCGCCGAGCTTCATCGAAAAAAGTTTGTGCGGTTCGTTGTTTTTCATCAACGAAAGCTCGGTCGAGCCGCCGCCGATGTCAATATTCATCAATGATTGGTTGCCCGCGCCGAAAAACTGCGCCGCCGCCACGCCGATAAGCCGCGCCTCTTCAATCGAAGACAAAACGTCGATGTGAACGCCCGTCCGATTTTCGATTTCGCGGACAAATTCCGCCGCATTTTTCGCTTCTCTAACCGAAGCTGTCGCCACGGCGATAATCGAATTAACCGCACGGCTTTCGGCAATCGAACGAAATTTCTCAATCGTATTGGCAGACAAATCTATCGCTTCGCGCGAAAGAAATTTGTTGCGAAGCGTTTCGTGTCCGAGCCGGACACGCTCGCGCTCCTGCAAAAGCACGGTGAAAGAATCGCTGGCAGCGGCTTCGATAATAACAAGTTTCAGAGAGTTTGAGCCGATGTCGATGGCTGCAAGTTTTTGAGTTTTCATTCGTCTATATTTTAGAACGGATAATTTTATTCGTAAATTGAGAGTTTTTCTTTTCGGTGTTTTAATCGAATCTACGGGTGAAAAAAATAATGAAAACACTTTTTCTGCTGCGTCACGCCAAATCGAGTTGGGAAAACGCTTCATTGCATGATTTCGATCGACCGCTTAACAAGCGCGGGTTAAATGCCGCGCCTTTTATGGGTGAGAAGATTTTATACAATAGATTTCAGATTGATTCGATTGTTTCGTCGCCTGCCGAAAGAGCAAAACAGACAGCGATTTTAGTAAAAGAAACGGCGATAATAGACAGCAGTATTCAATACGACAAAAGAATTTATGAAGCTGCCGCGCACCATCTTTTGGAAGTCGTGTCCGAAACCGGAGAAGACAAAAATTCGGTTATGCTGGTCGGGCATAATCCGGGAATGGAAGAACTGGTTAAAATTTTGACGGGCGAAATACAGAGGATGCCAACGGCGGCTTTAGCCGTGATTGATTTACGAATCAATCGCTGGAGCGAGATAAGCAAAGATTGCGGCAAACTGCGAAACCTAATTCGTCCGAAAGATGAAATGTAATCTTTTAAGAAAAAATTAACCACAGATGGACACAGATAAACACAAATTTTAAGAACGATGAATGTAGGATGGATTCTCTAATTCATCCTACATTCATCGTTGCAATTTATCGGCGATTAATTTCTTTCTACCAGATTTGCACGTGAAAATTATTTAATCAACTCAAGAAAATCAGTTAGTTCTTTCGGCAGCGGCGCGTAAAATTCCATTCGCTCGGCGGTTTTCGGATGCGTAAAACTCAAGCGTTCGGCGTGTAGAAAAAATCTTCCCAAATCTTTGACCGCTTTTCTCACGGTCACATCCTTAATCGTGTTATCGCGTCCCGCATTGTAAGTTTCGTCGCCGACAACGCCGTGATTTATAAAAGCTAAATGCACGCGGATTTGATGCGTTCTGCCGGTTTTAATCTCGATGTTGAGCAAAGTGAATTTTTCAAATCTTTTGCGAACTTTCCACAAACTCAAAGCCTTGCGTCCGTGTCCTCTGATTGCCATTTTTGTTCGATTGTGTTTTTCGCGCGCAATCGGCTGGTCAATTTGTCCGCTTTTTTCCGAAATTTCGCCGTGAACAAGGGCAACGTAAGATTTGAAAACTTCGCGGTTTCTAAACTGCTCCGACAAATTTTCATGAACCGTTTCGTTTTTCGCCACGACGATTAAACCGGAAGTATCTTTGTCGAGACGGTGAACGAGTCCGATTTTAGATTTTAGATTTTGGATTTTGGATTGTTCATCAAAAGACTGTTCAAATTCGCAATCCGCAATCCGCAAACTGAAATGGAAAGCGACGGCATTTGCCAGCGTGCCGGATTTGACGCCCGCGCCCGGATGCACGACCATTCCCGCTCGCTTATTGATAACGGCTAAATATTCGTCTTCAAAAACAATTTCGAGCGGAATTTCTTCCGGCTGGAACTCTTCGGCTGAAACTTGCGTTAATTCGACTTCGACCGAATCTTCAGCGCGCAGTTTATAAGAAGATTTTGCCGCTTTTTCATTAACTAAAACGTCGCCGTCGTTGATTAGATTTTGCAGACGCGCGCGCGACCAGCCTTCGATTTTTTCCGAAAGAAAAGCGTCCAGACGTTTTCCGACCGCTTCCGTTTCGATTTGAAAATTCAAAGACGGAGTTTCTTCCGACGCTTGAAGAACCATAAAAATAAAGGGGATTAATGAGAAAACGATTGCTATTTACGGAAAAAATCCTTTTGCCCGAAACAAAAAACAAACAGATAAAGTTAAATTTCAGAATGATTCCCAGCTTTCTTTAGTCGCCAATACATAAAAATAACAGCGCCGAAAGCGACGAGCAGGCTAATCATTTGCGAAGTCGAAAGTCCGGTCAAATCGGTTAAACCGAAAATGTTGCCGCGCGGGTCGTCGCGGAAAAACTCAATAACAAAGCGAATAATGCCGTAGAGAATTCCATAAGCGATTAAAACCTGTCCGTCGAAACGCTTGCGGCGATGCAAATAATACAAAATGCCGAAAACTGCCAGCATCGCAAAAGATTCGTAAAGCTGCGTCGGGTGCAGATGAAGCGACAAGCCGTCTTCGGTATAAATCGGAACGCCTGTAAATTCGTGCGCCTGCTCGGTAAAATGCACGCCCCACGGAAGATTTGTTGATTTTCCCCAACAGCAACCGGCGGAAAAACAACCTTGCCGTCCGAAAAATTGCCCCAAAGCAACACCCGGAGCAAAAGCGTCTGCAACTTTCCAAAAACTAAATTTGTAATAACGAATTAGAAAAGCAAGCGTGAAAAATCCGCCTAACAATCCGCCGTAATAAACGCCACCCGAACGCAGAAAATCGAGCGAAAAGATATTGATGTTATCTTCGGTGAAATACATCAGAATTTTCGAGCCGAGCAGCCCGCCGATAATCGTCCAAAGTCCCAAATCGTAAATACGCTCTTTCGGCAAACCGTCTTTTGCGGCAAGATGCGCCGCGACGAGCAGCGCCAAAACCAAGCCTATTGCGAGCAGTGCGCCGTAGGTATTGACCGGGAAATTTCCGATGCGGAAAAGTTCTGGATACATATTTCTTTTATCAACGGACGTTTGAGAGAGATTGCAAGTTTTCGACAGCGATAATTTTACTCGTCGTCAAACTCTTGTTCATCGGGCTGAATCTCGAATTCAACGCGGTCGTAAATTTCGCGCAAACTCAATACGCATTCAATCGTTTCAATGTTTAAAGTGTCGTCAATTAAACCATAGCTTCGATAAATCCAATTGCCGTCTGTTTGTTTTACGAAAAGCTCGACAAAAGGTTTGTCCTGCGAAACCAAAACGTAATCGGTCAAAGTTTCATTACCCATTCGATATTTTTGAAACTTGGTCGTGCGGTCGTATTCGGCGGTCGAAGGCGAGAGAACTTCAAAAATCACTTGCGGATTAACGAGAACATCTTTTTTTCGATCGTGGAATTGCGGCTCGCCGCAAATGATTGTTAAATCCGGGTATGAAAAAAGGCTCGCCGTCGAGGTGCGAACTTTCATATTCGGCGACAATGGTTCACAGCGTTTACCCTTCAAAGCCTTTCCAATTTCACGTGCTAAATTCATACAAACACGACTGTGCGAAAGGCTTTCGCCCGCCATTGCGTAAATTCCGCCATCAATGAATTCGTGACGCTCATCGCTTTCACGCTCAAAGTTTAAATAATCTTCGGGCGTGAAAACTGTCGCCGTTTTTACTTTCGCAAGTCCCATAAAATTATTCGGCACTCGCTTTTTGCGTCGTTGCTTTGCCGACCTGGACACGCGCCGGACGCAGGAGTTGATTGCCGAATTTGTAGCCGCGCGAGTATTCGGCGGTTATTTTGCCGTCATTTTCCGCGTCGGCTTCAACGGCGTCAATCGCTTCATGAAGCTCGGGGTTAAAAGTTTCGCCGACGGAGGCAACCGGCTCAACACCGACGCTTAACAATGCCTTCTCAAACGAACGCGCCGTGCCTTTGACGCCGCTCAAAAGATTTTCAAACGAAGCGTTTTGCTCCGATGCGTCTATTGCCAAATTTAGATTGTCCAAAATCGGCAAAAGCGTTGTCAGAAAATTAAACTGGCTTTGCTTTGAACGCTCTTCCAAAGTTTTCTGCATCCGCGAACGCATCTCCGCCGTTTCGCGTTCCAAGCCGGTTTTCGCTTCGTCGAATTTTGCCTGAACGCCGATGAGCTTGCTTTCGGCGGCTTCGCGGCGTTCGATTTCGGCTTTCAATTTATTTTCCAGCTCGATTTCGCGCGCCGATTTTACAGACTCTTTAGATTTTCTGCTCTTGGAATCCACATCGATTATTTCGCCTTCGGCATTAAAACGTCGTTTGTCATTGACATTAATTTCCTCTGCCGCTTCTCCAAAAATTTCGTCGTCATTAAAATCTTGTTCGTTCATTTTTTTACTTCTAAACCAATTGTTCATAAATTCAGGTAAATTTTTTTATTGCTGAAAAATCTAGTCTAGCAAACGATTTACCTTTTGGGAAAATTCAAAAATGGAACACGGACGAATACAGATTTAAAACGGATTTTTACAAATTTATTTTTGAATTCGTCCGTGCCAACACACGCTTTTTCTGCGAAAATCTATGTTCCATATCTTTCAGTTTCACGCCGATGCGGAAGCGGTCGTCTCCGGCGTAAATTTCAATTCGCCGCCGTCTGCCGCCACGCGAATCGTTTGACCGCTTACAATTTCGCCTTTCAAAAGTTTGACCGCCAGCGGGTTTTGAATCAGCGATTGAATCGCGCGTTTCAGCGGGCGCGCGCCGAATGTCGGGTCATAGCCTTCGTTCGCCAAAAGCTCTTTTGCCGAGTCATCCAATACGATTTTGACGCCGCGTTCGGCAAGCATCAAGCGCAGGCGTTCGAGCTGCACGTCGATGATTTTCTCAATCTCATTTTTAGATAATTGACCGAAAATCACTATATCGTCAATTCGGTTCAAAAACTCCGGTTTGAAATACTCGCGCAGGATTTGTGTTACGGCTTCACGCGCTTGTTTTTCGTCCGTACCGACGTTCAAAATCTCACGCGAACCCAGGTTGGAAGTCATAATCAAAACCGTGTTTTTGAAATCAACTACGCGCCCTTTCGAATCGGTAAGTCGCCCGTCATCAAGAATTTGCAATAAAACATTGAAAACGTCCGGGTGTGCTTTTTCGATTTCGTCAAACAGCACGACCGAATACGGACGCCGCCGCACGGCTTCGGTCAATTGCCCGCCTTCGTCATAGCCGACGTATCCCGGCGGCGCGCCAATCATTCTGGCAACCGCGTGTTTTTCCATATATTCCGACATATCGAGCCGCACCATCGCGCGTTCGTCATCAAACAAAAATTCGGCTAACGCCTTAGCGGTTTCGGTTTTGCCGACGCCGGTCGGACCTAAAAAGATAAACGAACCGACCGGACGATTCGGGTCTTGAAGTCCGGCGCGAGCGCGACGAACCGCATTTGCAACCGCTTCCAACGCTTCATCCTGACCGATAACGCGGCTTCTGAGCTTTTCTTCCATCGTAACGAGTTTCTGCATCTCACCTTCGAGCATTTTCGAAACCGGAACACCAGTCCATTTCGCCACCACTTCCGCTACGTCTTCTTCGTCAACTTCTTCTTTTAAGAAAACGCCGTCGGTTTGGAGTTCTGACAAATGTTTTTGCTCGTCGCTTAAAAGTTTTTCGAGTTCGGGAATCGTGCCGTATTGCAGTTCGGCGGCTTTGTTCAAATCACCGGCATTTCTGGCTTGCTCTAATTGCAACTTGGCTTCTTCGAGCTTTTCCTTTGCGCCGCGCATCTTCTCGATTTCATCTTTTTCCGACTGCCATTTCGCTTTCATCGCGCCGGAATTTTCTTTTAAATCGGCAATGCGTTTTTCGATGTCTCCGAGCCGTGATTTGGATTTTTCGTCAGTTTCGCGCGAAAGCGCCTGACGCTCGATTTCAAGCTGCAAAATCTCGCGTTCGAGTTCGTCGATTTCCTGCGGCAAACTGTCGATTTCAATCCGCAATTTCGACGCTGCTTCGTCAATCAAATCAATGGCTTTGTCGGGCAGAAATCTGTCCGTAATATAACGATTCGATAAAGTTGCGGCAGCGACAATCGCGCCGTCTTTGATGCGAACTCCGTGATGAACTTCGTAGCGTTCCTTTAAACCTCTGAGAATCGCAATCGTATCTTCGACGTTTGGCTCGCCGACATAAACCTGTTGAAAACGACGCTCTAACGCTTTGTCTTTTTCGATATATTTTTGATATTCGTTGAGCGTCGTCGCGCCGACACAGCGTAGCATTCCGCGTGCAAGCGTAGGCTTTAACATATTTGAAGCGTCAATCGCGCCTTCGGAAGCGCCCGCGCCGACCAATGTGTGAAGCTCATCAATAAATAAAATTATCTGTCCGTTGGCGTTTTCAATTTCTTTCAAAACCGCTTTTAGACGGTCTTCAAACTCGCCGCGATATTTCGCGCCCGCGAGCATCGAGCCTAAATCGAGCGATACAAGCCGTTTGTTTTTCAATGTTTCCGGCACGTCGCCCGATACGATTCTCTGCGCCAAACCTTCGACAATCGCCGTTTTGCCGACGCCCGGCTCGCCGATTAAAACCGGATTGTTTTTCGTGCGGCGCGATAAAACCTGAATCGTTCGCCGAATTTCGTCATCGCGCCCGATAACCGGGTCGAGTTTTCCCTTGCGCGCTCGCTCGGTCAAATCCATCGCGTATTTATCCAGCGCCTGAAAATTTTCTTCGGCGTTCTGGTCTGTAATCCGCGAGCCACCGCGCATCTCGACGACGACTTTTTCAATGTCTTCGCGCGTTACGCCGTTCGAGCGCAGAACGCGCCCCGCTTCGCCGTCCTTTTCGTCGGCAATCGACAGCAAAAGATGCTCGGTCGAAATGTATTCGTCCTGCATCTTTTCGGCTTCTTTCAAAACCGTCTGAAAAATGGTGTTCGTGCGTGAGCTGAAATACTGCTGACCGCCGGAAACTTTCGGAAATTTGGCGATTGCCGCATTTATTTCGCTGATAATCTGCGCGACGTTCGCGCCGATTTTTCCGAGAACCGGACGCACGACGCCTTCTTTTTGTTCGAGCAGCGCGGCGAGCAAATGCTCCGGCTCGACTTGCTGATTTTGATTTTTTTCCGCGACGCCGATTGCTTCCTGAACCGCTTCCTGCCCGCGAATTGTAAATTTATCGAATCTCATATTTTTAAATTATAAATGCTGAATTATGAAAAATTATAAATGCCGGATAATGAATGCCTTCAGCGTTCATCATCCGGCATTTCGCGTTCGTCTTCTTAAAATCAGGCGTTCGCCTGTTTGCTTTGCTCGTCCGATTTTGCCGTCGTGTCAATCGTTTTTGCTTTCGCGTTGCCGCTCGCTTTGATTTCGATGCGGCGCGGTTTAGCTTCTTCGCGCTTTGCTAAAGTCAGCCGAAGCACGCCGTTGTCAAATTCGGCGTTCGCGTTTTCGCTCGAAACCGTCGGCGGCAGTGTGAACGAACGAGTGAACGAGCCGTATGAACGCTCGACGCGGTGAAAATTATCGCGCTCGTCTTTTTTCTCGAATTTGCGCTCATCGTGTAGCGTTAAAACATTGTTTTCAATCGAGATTTCCACATCTTCTGGTTTCATTCCCGGGAACTCGGCTTCAAGAACGATTTGTTCTTTATTCTCGAAAATATCGACTTGCGGACTCAAGGCGCCGCGCATAATTTCGTCCTGACTAACAGCGCCGCTTCCACTTCGCGAGATACTGCCGCTGAATAAACGATTCATTTCATCCTGCAAAGTTCTCAAATCACGAAAAGGGTCATATTTAACGATGTTCATTTTTCAATTGCCTCCGTAATTTTTAATTTTGCGACCAAGTTTTTTAGATTGCTTAGTCTTTATAAATAATAAAACTTGAGTGTATCTTTGTCAAGTATTTTTTTTTCAAAATTTCTCGGAAACAAAAAAACCGTTTGCCGAATTTTCAGATGACACTTTTCGTTTTCAAATGTATATTTACAACGCAGGTTTGTTAAATCTAAAAAAATTCTACAATTTCGGCGCGGAGAAAGCTCGAAAGTTCTACTGAATTTGCGTTTGTCATCTCGATTGAAAAATGAAACTTTTACGTGAAATTTTAGCACCGCTGGCGGCAATCGGCGCGGCGTTCCTCGTCGGCGGAATTATCGTCTGGCTGGTCGGCGACAACCCGTTTAATACTTTTTATCTGCTGCTCTCGAACTCGTTCGGCTCGGCAAAAGACATCGGCTGGACGCTTTTTTACGCGACGCCGCTAATTTTTACAGGCTTGGCGGTGATGGTCGCGTTTCGCTGCGGACTTTTAAATATCGGCGCGGAAGGACAATTATACGTTGCGGCGTTTGCGGCAGCGTGGGTCGGCATCAAGTTCGGCGGGACGGTGGTCGATATTTTCGGTAAAAAAGAAGATTGGTCCTGGATGAGTCTGCCGGCGATTTTGCTCGTTCCGCTCTGCATTTTAACGGCGATGATTGTCGGCGGTTTGTGGGGCGCGATTCCGGGAATTTTGAAGGCGAAATTCGGCTCGCACGAAGTAATCAACACGATTATGCTGAACTTCATCGCCATATCTCTGGTCAGCTATTTTACGCAGTATTACTACAAAATTCCCGGCGACCCGATTCTGCAAACGGCGGAAATCGGCAAAGCCGCATACATTCCGCAACTCAATGAATTTCTGCCGTTTATTCCAAAAGACGTGCCGCTGAACGTTGCGTTTTTGCTGGCGATTTTGATGTGTTTTCTCGTTTATATATTTTTATGGCGCACGAAATGGGGCTTTGAGCTGCGCGCCGTCGGCGAAAACGCGGCGGCGGCGGAATACGGCGGCATCTCGCCGCAAAAGCAAATCATAATCGCAATGACGATTTCCGGCGCGCTAGCCGGAATGGTTGCCGTTGGTGAAGTTTTGGGAAATCGTCATAATTATTACGACGGCTTTTCGGCGGAATGGGGATTTTTAGGAATTGCCGTCGCGCTTCTGGGCAGAAATCATCCGCTCGGAGTTTTTCTCGCCGCACTATTTTTCGGCGTTCTGCTGCGCGGTCAAATTTTCGTTGACGCTTTTACGCCGCGCGTCTCCAAAGACATCGGCTGGGTTTTGCAAGGCGTCATTATTTTGTTTGTTGCGTGTTTTCAAATTTATGCAAAAAAGCGGGGTAAAGTATGAGTGAACTTTTTACTATTGCACTACTATTTTCGGCAATCCGGCTGGCGACGCCTCTGATTTTTGCCGCCCTGGGCGGAATGTTTTCCGAACGTTCCGGCGTTATTAACATCGCGCTCGAAGGCTTGATGTTGGCGGGCGCGTTTACCGGCGCGGTCATTACATACGAAGCGGGAAATCCGTATCTAGGACTGCTCGCCGGAATGATTGCGGGCGCGGCTCTGGCATATGTTTACGCGATTGCGTGTATCAAATTTGAAGCTGACCAGGTGGTGTCGGGAATGGCGATAAATTTTTTGATGATTGGACTGCCCGCAGTTATCAGCGGCGCGATTTACGATTCGTCCGGTTCGACGCCGCAAATCGCCAAAGAACATCTTTTGCCGGAATTTTTCAACCGCCTTTCGCTGGCTTCGATTCTCGCTTTTCTGCTCGTTCCCGTCTGCTGGTATGTGTTGTATAAAACGCCGTTCGGTTTGCGCCTGCGCGCGACGGGCGAAAATCCGTCGGCGGCTGACGCGGCGGGCGTCAATGTAACTCGGCTACGTTACATCTCGGTTATCTTGTCGGGAATTTTAGCGGCGGCGGGCGGCGCGTATTTATCAATCGGACAATCTTCGTTGTTCACAAGAAACATGACGGCGGGACGCGGCTATATCGCGCTGGCGGCTTTGATTTTAGCAAAATGGCGACCTTGGCAAACATTGCTCGCGTGTCTGTTTTTCGGTTTGATGGAAGCCCTGACGATTCAAATTCAAGGCGTTTTCAAACTGCCTTCTGGCGAAGACATTCCCGTCCAATTTATCCAAATCATTCCGTATGTTTTAACAATAATCGTTCTCGCCGGATTTATCGGCTTGTCGCGTGCGCCGCGCGCGTTGGGCATTCCATATCGAAAGGAAAAATAGCTTTATCTTCTGATATAAGAAAATTGCCGAAGAGCAGCAAATGAAACGATGGAAACGCCGCAGCATCGGATAGATTGGTAAAACGCGGCAAACTCTTGCAGTGTCGAACAACCGACAACGCAAAACCCGAAAGCTTTTTGCATCTCAGCCGTCGCCATAAAACTTCTGGAAGAAACTATTTGAATAAGCTATACTTTCCCCGATAATCATTAACTCTTCCAATCCATTCGAGGTGAAAAAATGAAAAACGCCCAGTTTCTAATATCGTTATTTGCTTTGTCGCTGATTTTTTCGAGCTTTCCCGCGAAAGCACAGAAGTCTAACAAAAGTCCTTTTGGCAGTCTCGATACAGTGATTATGTTGCAGCGTTCGCCGTCGGTTGAGAAACAAACGGCTTTGCAAAGTTCGCAAATCAAAGATATTCAAGTTTTTGGCGAACAATCAGGCTTAGCTTACACGAGCGACACACTTTTCCGCACGGACGATAACGGCGAAACCTGGCGCGAAATTGCTTTGCCGCGAAGTTTTTCCGAAACAATCAGCACGGTTTTCTTCGAGAATAAAAACGTTGGCGCGGCAATTTTAGCCAACGCACAAAATGCGCGTCTTGAATTTGTCGGAACAAACGATGGCGGAAATTCCTGGACGAAAACGCCAATCAATTTGCGGCAGGAAGATTTGCAGGAAGCCGATTTGGAAAATGCTTCGCTTAGAATTGATAGCAACGGCGATTTGACTTTAATTTTTCGCGCTCCGACAAGTTCAAATTTTGTCGGAAAGATTATTTACAAATCTTCAAATGGCGGGCAGACCTGGGAATTTGCGGAACGCTCGATTGAAATTCGCCGCGATGATGATGCTTCTTCTCATAAGACTTCGGGCAATTGGACGCTGCAAACCGCCGGAAATTGCGAAGGCTCGAAAATCGGCTGCGTGCAGGAAACAAAAGTTTTTAATCGAGCAAGGGAAATCACGCCGCCGGAGATAAAAAATCTCGCCCGCATCGAAAAGGAAAACGCCGGGCTACGAGCGCGAAATTCTGTTTTCGCCGCGCCGCCTGCGGTAAATACGCGCATCAGCACGAATCGCGGCTTTGACAAATGCACCGCCGCGCCTGCTTCGCAAATGCAGACTTGGTGGGACACTTCGCCGTTTTACGATTCAAACATTTACATATCGGGCAGAAATCGCGGCTGCTCGCAGCCGCAACTTACGGCGGCTTGGGTTAATCAAGTTTCCGCGATGGGCTGGGGTTTAATTCCGACGATTGTCGGTTATCAATCGCCTTGCTCGGTTTGCACGACCTGTCAAAAACACAGCACGGACGCGGCAACAGCCGAAACGCAGGGACGCGGTGAAGCGGACATTGCCATTAGCGATGCGAACAATCTCGGACTGACGCGCGGTACGGTTCTTTATTACGATATGGAGCGTTACGACGATTTGAGCGGCACGGCTGCTTGCTCGATGCCGACCAAAGCGTTTCTCAAAGGCTGGACAGATCGTTTGAAAGAGCAGGGTTATATTTCGGGCGTGTATGGCTCGCCGACCAACGCGGTTAATGATTGGATAAACATTCCGCTTGCCAGCCAAATGGACGTGGTTTGGCTGGCGCGTTGGAATAATGTAGCTTCGGTTTGGGGCGTTGCGCCGCTTCCCGATACCGTTTGGACAAATCATCAACGCATTCATCAATATCAGGGCGGACACAACGAAACCTGGGGCGGCGTCACCTTTAACATTGACAGCGACATTGAAGACGCGCCTGTGGCAGGCGCGGCAATCGCCAAAAATAAAACAGCGGATTTCGACGGCGACGGCAAAACCGATGTCAGCATTTATCGTCCCGACACCGGCAGTTGGTATATTTTGAACAGTTCAAATTCGAGTTTTAATGGAATCGCGTTTGGAGCAAGCACCGATATTCTCGCGCCCGGCGATTACGACGGCGATGGAAAAACCGATACGGCAGTTTTCCGTCCGAGCGACGGCACCTGGTATTTCCTAACCAAAGCCGGGGTTTTTAATGCGCGTCAGTTCGGCACAAACGGCGACATACCCGTTCCGGCGGATTTCAACGGCGACGGCAAAACCGACATCGCCGTTTATAGACCGTCAAACGGCGTCTGGTATATCGCCAACAGCGACAGCCGCGGCACTTTTACTTTCGTGCAGTTCGGCGCGAGCAGCGATAAACCCGTGCCGGGCGATTACGACGGCGACGGACGAGCCGATATTGCCGTCTGGCGACCTTCGACCGGCAGTTGGTATGTTCTAAAAAGCTCCGACGGAAGTTTCTACGGCGTCCCTTTCGGAATCTCGACCGACCTGCCCGCACAAGGCGACTACGACGGCGACGGCAAAACCGACTTTGCGGTTTTCCGCGCCGGCATCTGGTATATGCTTCAGACTACCGGCGGTTTTGCCGCCGTGCAGTTCGGGCAGACGGGCGACCTGCCCGTAAACGGCGATTTTGACGGTGACAATAAAGCCGATGTCGCAATCTATCGTCCGTCAAACGGCGTCTGGTATCTACTGCAAAGCACAAAAGGATTCAGTGCAATTCAGTTTGGTATTTCAACCGACAAACCGATTTCAAATGCGTATCTGCCGCAATAAGCAAACTTTGCAAACAACAAAAGACCGCGCTCTCTGAACTTGAGCGGAAAATAAAGTTTCCGGGTTCTGTTGACATTTATAAGTTGCCGCTAGCTTTAGCTAGTGGAGAGAAGTGGAGATGGACAATGGCTTTAGCCGAAATCAAAGTTAAAACAAATCCGAATAGCTTTAACTAAAGCAAAGCGGAAAACTTTTTTTATTATATTCGGCTAAAGCCGCTTGATTACTGCATTTCTTATCCACGAGGCTTTTGCTAGTGGCAATTGAAAAAACAAAATGTCAACAGAATCTAGTTTCAGATTTCAAGTTATTTTTCAGCAATGCTTAACTTAAAAGAAACTTTTTCTGCCCAAGTTTGGTATGCGCGTAAAAAATTACGCTTGAAATTGAAGATTAAAAACTATGTTTCGTGAAGGCTCACAAATCGGACTCTACACGCTCATTCGCAAACTCGGCAAAGGCGGTTTCGGCGAAGTTTGGCTTGCCGAACGCAAATCTAAATTTGTAACAACAAAAGTCGCCGTCAAACTTCCGCACGACGAGCAGATTGACCACGAAACAATCAAACAGGAAGCGACGCTCTGGGAACAGGCGAGCGGGCATCCGAACATTTTGCCGATTATCGACGCCGACGAATACGACGGGCAAATCGTCATCGTCAGCGAATACGCACCCGACGGTTCTCTGGACGAATGGTTAAAGACGCACGGCAAAATGTCGGTGGAAAAAGCCGTCGAAATGACAATAAAAATTCTCGACGGTTTGGAGTTTCTGCATTCTCGAAACATCATTCACCGCGATTTGAAACCCGCGAACATTTTGCTGCAAGGCGACACGCCGCGTCTGGCGGATTTCGGCATTTCACGCGCTTTGCGAACCACCGCTTCGAGCCAGAGCAGCAATGTTTCGGGAACTTTCGCCTATATGCCGCCTGAAGGCTTCGACGGCAAACGAAGCGTGCAAACCGATGTCTGGTCGGTCGGCGTAAATTTGTATCAGTTTTTGACGGGAAGTTTGCCGTTCCCGCAGAAAGAGCCGTCCGCGCTGATTGCCGCGATAATGATGCGCGACTTCGAGCCTTTGCCGCCAGGCGTTCCGCAAAATCTGCAAAACGTGATTGCCAAAGCGTTGGCGAAACAGCCCGAAAATCGTTACGCAACGGCTGGCGAGATGCGCGAAGATTTGCGCCGAATCCTGCGCGGCGAAGCGGTTTCCGATTTTATTCAATCCGATTCACGCCAAACTTTTTCTACCGAACAAGTTACACAACAAAAAGGTGTGCCGTTTTTCGCACAAATTTCTCAAGACGAAAAAGAAACTGTCGTTCGCTCCGCGCCAAATTTCGGACAAAGTGAAAAGCGCAAAAATTCTAAAGTTTGGATGTATGCAACACTTGCGTTTGTCTTGGTTGGCGCGATGGGCTTAGGTGTTAATTTTCTGACAAATCAATCAAGACAGAACGATTTAAGCAAAAATGAAGTAGCGCAAGTTTCAGCAACACAAACAAAAAATAATCCTGCAAACTCTAAAAATGTAAATGTGCCGATGAGTTCAAATACAAATTCAAACACAAACATATCTACGCTTACGCTCACTCCAACATCTGATAAAACTCAATTACAACAAATTATGGAACGATATGTAACTAGTGTAGCCAAAGCAAATGGTTTAAAAAGTTTCATAGTAAAAACCGTTTATGGAGATGTAGATAATGATGGAGATGATGACGCTGTAACTCAATTTACGCTTGTAGACCGTTTGACAACAGATACAGGCGTGGGAAGAACTAAAAGCGAAACGCACATGGCTGTTTTTATATTCGAGAAGGGAAGATTTGGGGCTACATCTGAGATTCGTGTAGGAAGCACGGAAGACAAAGAATTTGATTTAGAAGGAATAAGCAATGGAAAAGTCGTAGGAACAATTGAATTTTGTCCCGAAGGCGGATTTGTTGCAGGTTGTTTTGTTAAAACGAAAAAAGCAAAAGAAAGTTATGTGCTTATAAATAATAACTTAGTCAAAAATTAGCTTTTCGCTTCCAATTTCAAATTCAACAATTGATTGAGCAAACGCCTTGCCGCATTGATTCTTGGCGTGAGGGTGTATTGCAGATATTCTGACTTATCGAAATTTATAGTAAAATCAAAACCGAGGAGATTTAATTATGTTGACGGCAATTGAAACAACGGGAACGATAAACGCGAATCATCAAATAGTTTTGGACGAAAAATTGCCAAGCAATGCGCCGAGCCGCGTGCGCGTGATTGTTTTGTATGACGAAAACATACCGAAGGGCGGTTCAAAAAAGCGTCGTCAAGCCGGAAGCGCGGAAGGTTTGATTAAAATGTCCGACGATTTTGACGCGCCGCTCGAAGATTTTGAGGAGTATCAGCCGTGAGTAATTTGTCCGAGATCACGCGGCTCTTGCTTGATACAAACGCTTTTCTTTATTTCATCAACAATGATTCGGCATTGAGCAAGAAGGCTAAGAGTTTGCTCGAATCAGAAATTGATTTGGTAATAAGCGCGGCGAGTTTGTGGGAAATTGCCATTAAATTCAGCATTAGCAAACTATCTTTACCTGCTTCCTTCGTTGATTATTATAAAAGTATGATTGCAGCCGAACAAATAAATTCCAAATCACAAGAATTACCGACTTTATACCAGCAGGAAGTTCTGCATTTTATTGAATTTCTTTCGCAAAAAGCGATGCGCGAAGGCGATGCGGAAACTGAAGAAAAACTTTGGACTGATTTTTCTTTGGCGCAGGCGATGCGCGGTTTGGAAGATGATGACACGCCCGAATACACGGAAGCGGATTTGAAAGAAAAATGGCGATAAAACGAGCCGGACAGATTGTTCTTTTTCGCTTTCCGCAAACTGATTTGGTCGTCGGCTTTGGCTCGCCCCGCGCTTCTTCTCGCGCCTTTACCGTCCGGCTACAATAATTGGCTCGTTTGTATGATTTCCACGCAAACGCGGCAAACCGTTTTAGGAATTGACGAGGCGATTTCAATTTCCGACTCCGATTTTTCTCAATCCGGTCTAAAAACGACAGCATCATACGCCTGACCAGACTCGCGGTTGTTTCCGATTCGATTTTTCTCGGTACAACCGGCGAAATCTCCGCCGAACGTCTGGAAAAACTCAAAAATAAATTGGCACATTGGATTAAAACAAGTTGAGATGTTCTTTTCCGATTCGCTCGTTTATTTACAAAAGCATGTGGAGCAAATCAAGAAACTATCAGTTCGCTTCCAATTTCAAATTCAACAATTGAATGGCGCCAAACGCATTGCCGCATTGACTTAAACCCAAGCTTTTTTCATTAATTCTTCTTTTTAATAAGTCGTAATTTTATCTTTGTCATCTTTAGTGGTAAAAATAAAACCCGATGAGTTACGAAAAAGCATTGGAAGCGGCGGATTTTATTCGCTCAAAATACGATAAAGAAATAAAAGTTGCGTTGGTTTTGGGCAGCGGTTTAGGCGCGTTTGCCGATGAAGTAGAAAACGCCATGCACATTCCGTATGAAGAAATTCCGCATTTTGCGCGCTCGACCGTTGAAGGACACGCCGGAAGATTAATTTTGGGCGAGGTGGCGGGCATTTCCGTCGCCGTGCAGCAAGGTCGGTTTCATTATTATGAAGGCTACGAGATGAATCAGGTGGTTTTCCCCGTCCGTGTTTTCGGCGTTTTGGGCGTAAAAAGTTTGATTTTGACGAACGCGGCGGGCAGTGTTGACACGGACTTTAAACAGGGAAGTTTGATGCTGATACGCGACCATCTGAATTTAATGGGCGTCAATCCTTTGCGCGGCAAAAACGACGAGCGTTTTGGCGCGCGTTTTCCAGATATGACGGAAATTTATTCGCTCGATTATCAGGAAATCGCTCTCTCGGAAGCTCGTGCGATGGCAAAAGAAAAGGTTCGCTCTGACGATGAGCGAACCGAAAAAAAACAGCAGGAACAGAGAATTCTGCGGCGCGGCGTCTATTGCGGTTTGTCGGGTCCGAGCTACGAAACACCGGCGGAAATCCGACTGCTCAGGCTTTTGGGCGCGGATGCTGTTGGTATGTCAACTGTGCCGGAAGCGATTGGGGCGAGGCAGATGAATATGAAAGTTTTGGGAATTTCCTGTATAACGAATCTGGCGGCAGGCATCAGCGACGAGACGATAAATCACGAAGAAGTAATGGAAACCGGAGCAAAAGTTGCGGAAATTTTTAAGGAATTATTAAAACGAATAATTCCAAAATTAAAATAGTTATCAGTAGTCGGTTGTCAGTTGTAAGAAATTGTTTCTGCTGCTGACTACTGACTAATGACTACTGACTAATGACTATGATTATTGGAATTTGCGGCGGAACAGGCTCGGGGAAAACGACGCTTGCCAGAAAAATTATTGAAACGGTCGGGCGCGAGAACGTTATTCTCGTTGAGCAGGATTCGTATTACCGAAACCTTGCCGATATGCCGCTCGACGAACGGCGAGAGGCGAATTTCGACCACCCGGATTCGATTGACAGCGAAATGCTGATGAATCATCTCAAGCGTTTGAGAAACGGCGATGCGATAGAAATGCCAATTTACGATTTCAAAACGCACACGCGCAAAAATGGGAGCGAGCGCATCGAGCCGAAAGCGGTCGTTATTGTCGAAGGTATTTTGATTTTTTCCGATGCGCGCATTTTGAATTTGCTCGACGTGCGCGTTTTCGTTGACACGCCGGACGATATTCGTTTCATACGCCGCCTGACGCGCGACATCACCGAGCGCGGGCGCACGACCGAATCGGTTATCGCACAGTATTTTGCGACCGTTCGTCCGATGCACCTGGAATTTGTTGAGCCGTCGAAACGCTACGCCGATATAATTATTCCCGAAGGCGCAAACACAGACATCGGCATCGAATTTATTTGCAGTAAAATCCGCGAAGAAGTTGGCAAAAAAGATGTATATAGAACAGAACGAGTTAATTAGGCTGGCAGCCGAAGCGCGCCGAAGAGCGTTTGCGCCATTTTCTAATTTCAAAGTCGGCGCGGCTCTTTTGACCGAAGACGGTGAAATTTTCACCGGCTGCAACATCGAAAACGCTTCATACGGTTTGACGATGTGCGCCGAGCGCGTGGCGATTTTCAAAGCCGTTTCCGAAGTCGCGCGCGCTTTCCAAAAAATCTGCGTCGTCGCCGATACAGAAAGTTTAACACCGCCGTGCGGCGCGTGCCGCCAGATAATCTGGGAATTCTGCGGCAATATCGAAATCGTTTTGTCGAATCTCGAAGGCAAAATCGAAACTTTTCAAATGAGCGAGCTTTTCCCGCGCGCTTTCGACGCAAAATTTTTAAAGTAAAATTAAATCTCAAAGACACTGAAACGCATAGGTTTTTAAATTAAAGCAGAAAATGTTTTTTCTTTTCTCAGATCAAATCGTCGCGCCAGATAATAAGCGGGCAATCGAAAAACGGATGTTTTATGACGCCGACGTTGACGGCGAAATTTTCTCGAATTGTTTCGGGCTTGAAAACTTTTTCGGGCGTGTCAAAAGCAAGCAGCCAAAGAAAAAACGGTGCGCCCGTGATTGCTGTTAAAACTTATCTACTGCGACTAGTTTATCGCCCGCGCCGAGCGCGTAAACGGTTTCGATCGTCGCCGTGCCGATTGCAACGACGCGCGAATTATCCGCGCTGGCAATGCTTTTACCATCGGCGTTAGTTACGTTTATTGCGTTCGCGGTTGAATTATTAGCTGCCGGACGACAAGCGTTTAGGGCGAAAATACAAAGCGCGGCGAAAAAAAGCGCATAAATAAATTTAATTTTCATTTTGAAATTTGGCGGAATTTAACTTTTAGCCGATGTTGGAATTGCCGGATTTGCGGCGCGCGTTTGTAAATCGGAATTGTCCGAGAACGAAACCCCTGCCAAATTCCTGACCGTTGCCGCCGGAGGACGAGAAATCAACGTCGCCGCCGAATTTGAACGCCTGATTTCCGTGTACGAGCGAAAGCGTATCCGCAAATTGGTATTGATGATTAAGGAGAAACGCGCCGCGCGATTCGCCTTCGGTCGAAATCGGGCGGATAAATTGCGTGCTTAGACTTGCGGGTATAAATTGTGTAATCGGCGAGCCGAGTTGAAATTCAAAACGCGCTTCGTTGACAATTTTCGGAGTAAAAACCGCTGTTTCCGACAATTGCGCTGCGTAAGTGCCGCACTTGAATGTGCGTGCCGCGCTCGGCAGATTAAGCCCGCCGACGGCGTTCGACGGATTTGTGTCGGTGAAATCTTCGAGATTAAAACGTCCGGTCAAAGAATGTTTATCGTTGATTTGATGGTCGAGGCGAGCGAAAAATAGCGCTTGTTTGTATTTGCCGTTGAAAAAAGTTCCCGGCGCGAGCAGCGAAGAAATCACGGTCGAAGGCTGTTGACGGTTACCTTCTGCACTGATTAAAATTGAAATTAGCTCCAACAATTGACTGAACTCTTTTCATAAAACTTCCTTTTAATTTTTAAGTTTTTACTGTGAAATTACGCAAAGAAAAAGACTAACTTTTGACGGCAAATACTACCGGCGTTCGTAGTTAAAAAAGAGTGCGAAGTTTGGCAAACAGATTATTTTAGTTTCAGCGTTTGAATTATTTGAGAACAGCGACAACCGTCTCGATAATGTTATGGACTTTTTGAAGAAAATTTTGATTGACGACAAGCAGCAACAGCAGCGCGTATAAAGCGAAACCCGTATAAAGCCGAAACAAAAAATTAGATGAACGACAGTTTTGAAGAACCGATTTGCCGTCGGTCATTTGCAGAAGTTTCTGCACGCGGAAGGCGATTTCCGCTGACGGCTGCTCGATTAAAAACGCGCCTGTCGGCATCGAGGGCTTTGCGCCAGGCGGCACAATTCGGGCGATTTTTATCAAGGCGGCGGCTAGATCTAAAGCCGTCGAATTATCGCCGGTTTGCGCAGCGTATTCGTCCGCGCCGGATTCGGCATTTTCCGCCCACGCGCGGTCGAGCGTTTGTCCAAAGGGAAAAACGAGCAAATCGCGGCAGACGCGCATAAAAGTTCGTTTTAAATTGTCACGCGCCGCCAGATGTCCCGTCTCGTGCCGAATCGCGGCTTGAAATTCCTTTTCATCCAATAAAGCGAAAATCTGATTGGCGATGAACATTCGCGGGCGAAATGCGCCGACGACGGCGATTACCGGAAACGGATGACTGATGCGATAGACTGGAATCGAAACGTCTGGAATTTCAATCGGTTCGGCGTATTTCATCCAATCTGAAACAAGTAGCCGCGTCGCGCGTCGCGTTCTAAAAATATTGACAAATGCGCAAACGCTGCCGATGGCTGAAACGGTTGAAAGAAAGGCGAGCTTAAAACTTACCGATTCGTCAGAAGCGTGCGGTTCAAACAAAAGGTACGCCGGAAGCAAAAAAGCCGAAACAAAAACGAGCGCGCCTGCAAACGGAAAAACGCGCAGAGCGAAAATAAAACGCGCGCGTTTTTGCGCCGACCAGTTTACGGCAGATTTCGATACGAAGCGCCACAGAACCGATCCGAAAATCGAAGCCGCCGCGTTTAAGACGAGCAGGGATGCGAAAACTAGTGAAATTCCGAGTAAAAAATACATTGCTTCGAGTTTATTCTTCCGTTTGAATTTCGCGCCGCTTTGCCTGAACCAGTCGTTCCAGTTCGTCGAGAAGAACAAGGTCGCGCTCGCTGACGGCGTCAACGATGCAGGCTAAAATCGGTTCAATCTGGGCGCTGCTCGTGTCGAGAAGGCTGCCGATTACATCTTCGGTTATACCGCGTTCCAACTCTTCGGGCGAAAATCGCGCCGAATACAAAAAAGCGCGTCCGTCTTTGCGGCGGGAAAGCAAACCTTTTTTATAAAGCCGGTCGAGCGTCGTCATCACGGTCGTGTAAGCGTTCTGCTCGCCGAAAGCAGCGCAAATCTGCCGCACGCTCGCTTCCTTCAGCCGCCAAATTTCGCGCATCGCGTCGCGTTCGAGCGAACCGAGCGAAGCAATGACCGCTTCGGACGGACGGCTGAAACCGCGCAGCAAAAATTTCGGAATTTTCATATTATACGAGTATATTAGAATAAAAAATCGTGTCAATTGCCTTTGCTGGTAAATTTATTGTAAATTCAACTATGGAAAAGCTGAAAATTCTACTCTTCGTCTCCTTTGTCTTATTCTTCCAGCAAACAATTTTCGCGCAAAGGAAAGCGGTTGATTTAATCATATCCGGCGGAACTGTCGTTACGATGGATGCGCGAAAGCACGTTGTCGAAAACGGCGCGGTTGCAGTCAAAAACGATAAAATCGTCGGCGTCGGCGCGCTTGATGAAATCAATAAACAATTCATTGCAAAACAGACGATAAGTGCGAGCGGCAAAGTCGTTATTCCCGGACTTATAAACACGCACACGCACATTCCGATGACGCTTTTTCGCGGTATTGCAGACGATCTGGATTTGCAGGAATGGCTAACTAAATTTATTTTTCCGGCGGAAGCGAAAAATGTAACCGAAGATTTTGTGCGCGTCGGAACACGGCTCGGACTGGCGGAAATGATACGCGGCGGCACGACGACTTACTGCGATATGTATTATTTTGAAGATGCAATCGCCGACGAAACGCAAAAAGCCGGAGTGCGCGGCGTTTTGGGCGAAACGATAATACGATTTCCGGTCGCCGATAATAAAACGCCGGAAGATGCGCTTCGATACAGCGAACGCTTTATTAATCGGTGGAAAAACAACAGTTTAATCGTTCCCGCGCTTGCCCCGCACGCTCCGTACACGCTGACGACCGAACAATTAAAAGCCGTCAAAAAACTTGCCGACCGATTAAATGCAGCAGTTGTGATTCACGTCGCCGAAACGCAAACCGAAGTTGCAGACATTACGAAACAATACGGCGCGCGTCCGGTTGAGTATTTGGCAAAAATCGGTTTTCTGAACAATCGCACGATCGCCGCGCACGTCGTCTGGGCAAATGATGCGGAAATTGATTTGTTGAAACGGTTCGGCGTCGGCATCGCTCACAATCCGCAGTCGAATATGAAACTCGCGTCGGGCGTCGCGCCCGTGCCGCAAATGCTGGCGAAAAATTTAGCGGTTGGTTTGGGAACTGACGGCGCGGCGTCAAACAACGACCTCAATATGTGGGAAGAAATGGACACGGCGGCGAAACTTCACAAAGTTTTCACCGGCGACCCGAAAGTCGTCAACGCCGAGCAAGCCTTTGAGATGGCGACAATTCGCGGCGCGCGTGCGCTGCATCTGGACGATTTAATCGGCTCGATTGAAACCGGAAAACGTGCCGACATTGCCATCGTAGATTTTGACGGCTTGCATCAGACGCCTTTTTATAACGTCTATTCACACTTGGTTTACGCAACAAAAGCGTCGGACGTGCGGACTGTTCTCATCAACGGGCGCGTCGTGATGCGCGACAGACGCTTGCTCACGCTCAATGAAAATGTTATAAAGAAAGACGCAAACACATATCGCAAAAAAATCATCAATAGTTTATCAAGTCAATAATTGCAGGTTTATCAAAACTTGTTTTTTGTAGTTTTGAAAAGCATAACCGACGTATTATTTGTTAAGGATCGTAAAAGCGTGGCTTTGCGAAACGCGCGCTTTGACCTTTACGGAAAATTTAAGTCAAAAGTTGAGAAGGAGAAGACTGAAATGCCGCTAAACGTCAGAAAATTCTGCACTTCTATTTTACTGGTTTTTATCTTTAGTTTTATAATTTCAGCCCAAACAACGAGTAGCGCGCCTTCAGCCGCCGATGTGATGCGCGAGCGCGTGGCAAAGGCAAAAGCGTCTATTGTGGTTAAAAACTACAACGCCGCTATTTACGAACTCGAAAATATTCGGCGCGAATCGTCCGACCAGACCGTTCAGAGCGTTACCGGCGTTTTGCTGATGAACAGTTACCTCGAACAAGGTGATTACAAACGCGCGCAGGATTTTTTAGGCGACCTAGCTAAAGCGCAGAAAGCAGGCAAAGCGAATGCGGCGGCAAATTATTTTGCCGTTGCCGGGCAAGTCGTCAAAGGAGCGCGCACGCAGCTGGAACGGTATAAATCATTGGGTTTGAGCGTTTCAGACCGTACTTTGCCGGCTGAGGCTTCGACTGATGTGCAGAAAATGCGCGAAACGCTGGAAACTATCGTCGCGCAGTCGAAAGTTTTGGGCGCAGACAAAAAGCAGACTGCCGATGCAATGGCTCTACTCGAAGAAGCGACGAACGCGAGAAGCGGTCTGGCAAAGGATGATTACGACGCCAAGCGCTGGAAGGACGAAGTTGGCGACGCGCGCGAGCAGCTTGCCAATTCGAGAAGCGTTATAGTCAACGCGGCGGGTGAGCCGACGACGGAAATGCCGAAAACCAACAACGTTGCCGTAAATTCTCCGGTTGGAACTAATCAAACTTCAACGCCCGTTCAAAATTCCACCGTCACTCAAAATTCAACGACCGTAATGCCGCAGCCGACGCCGAGCGTGCCGGTTTTTCGACCCGTTCAAAATTCCAACACCGATAGCTTGAAACAAACGCCAAGCGAAACGACGGCGAAAACCGTAAACAAGCCCGTCGAATTGCTGAAAACAACGTCTGAAAATCCAACAAATACTAACGCTCAAACGAGAAACCGACGTGCCGAAAACGCAAACACCGAAACTGCTTTTAACAAAAAGGGAAACAGTACCGAACTGTCTGCGGCGGCAAACGATTCCGACGCCTCGAAAAATGTTGCGCCGCTGCAGGTTGGTTCTTTGATTGAATTTGCCACACAGAAAACCAATCCGGTTTATCCGCCGACAGCCAGAACTTTGCGGACTAGCGGCATCGTGCGCGTTGAGTTGACGGTCGACGAAAAAGGACAAGTGGCGCAAGTTCAAAACACGAGCGGACCGACTCTGCTTCAGAGAGCGGCGACCGATGCGGTAAAGAAGTGGAAGTTTAAGCCTTTCGTGCGTAACGGCGAACCGGTCAAAGCAAACGGTTTTGTGAGCTTTAATTTTAGTTTATAGGTTTGAAAGAATTTGATTTTGCGATTCGGGCAGACTCTTTCGTTAAAGGCTCTGCCCTCTGATTTTTTAAAATACAGGAATTGGTCGATTGGTTTGTTTATCTTTATCCGGGCGTCTGTTATTCATAGCACTTCCCGCTCCCGCACCTCGAAAAAGCGGCATGAAAATCCATTTGCTGTGATTTTCAATTCCGTAATAAGCAATAACGGATTTGCTTTTGCTCTGGCTGGCGACGCCGATAAACGGTGTATTATCGGTTACGACTTCAATTTCCGTATCGTCGGCTTCCTCGGTTTCGCTTTCGCTGCCGGTATTGATAATGTTGACGAGCGGGAGCGCGAAACGGTCAAAATACTGACTTGAATTTGACGGCAGTATGCCGTTGTTATAAATCTGCACACGCTTGGCGAAACTTAGAAACGCCTGGCTGTCAGGTCTTATCAAACGCCATTTGCCATCTTCGGAAAGCGGGTCAACCGCCGCCGAAGCCCGCAGAATCTGCCGTTTTTTCGTGCCTTGCGGAAGACCTTCGAGCAAATCGTCCATCGAACGGGGAAGTTTCGCGCCTTTATAGAATACGACGTATTCTTTGATAGCCTCTGCAATCTCCTCGCCGCGCCGGATTGATTCGAGTTCCTTTTCGCGCTGAACGCCTTGCTGAATGCTCGGCGCAACCGCCAAAAGCATAATCGCAAAAATAGTCATCACCGCCAAAACCGCCAGCAGAGACATTCCGCATTCGGATTTTGGATTTTGGATTTTGGATTTTAGATTTGCCTTTGCAAGTCCGCAGCCCGCAGCAATCCGCAGTCTAAAGTTTTCCCTTTTATTCCTTCGACTTACTACTGACAACTGACCGCAGACTATCATTTTAATTGTCTCCATCATCGTCATCCGCCGGCGGCGTTTGTTGCGGCTGTGGCGGAACATAACGCGGAATATTATTCGGAATGCCGGGAATTTCACCCTGCGGCGGTATATTGTAAGTCGGTATGCCTTGATTATTTGGGTTGTATGTTCCGCTTGGGTTAGTGTTGCCGCCGCTCGATTCGCTTTGTCCGGGCGCTGGACGGTAAAGTGCAAGTTTGTGGCGGAAACCTAAACTGATATCTTGCAAAACGACTTCGCTCGACGAAATACTCGCCAGACGAAAACGTCCTGCGACAACATCGTTCAGACGCGCTCCGAACGGCGCAGGCTTGTTTTTCTCTTGAAAATACGCTGTATCGTTATTGGCGCGCTTACGCGCAATCATTCCGATATATTGAAACTCCGGTCTGGGCGGTCCCTGCACATTTAACGTAAACGAATTTGAGAACAGTTTTCCGTCCGGCGTCTGAATCATAATCTGAACCGCGCCTTCATTTGTAATAAAATTTGACGGAACGTCCGCAACAAGTTTCTGCGGACTGATGAAGGTTGTCGGCAGTTGTGTACCGTTAAATAAAATCACCGAATCGGGCGTGAATTTATCGCCGCTGACCTCAAGGCGAAAAGTTTTTGAACCGGCATAGACGCTTTGCGGCGTCACGAAAGCGACGAGAAGCGGAGGCGTCGGCGAAGGCTTCGGCGGCGGAAGCGGCGTCGGCGTTCTGAAAATCACAGGCGGCGCAACATAAGGCGTCGGCGGAGGCGGTTCGTAAAAAGCGAAAATGTTTCTGCCCGCGTCCGGCGCGTAGAACGAACCGGGGTTATAAACAACCGGCGTTGTCGTGTATCCGAAAATTTGTTCGTCGTCGGTCGGCATTGAGACCGGCTCTAAATTTGTTTTAGGCGAAGCGGTTGGCGACGGCGAAACGCTGACGGTTATGGTTGTAGGTTTACGGCTCGGATAAAGTCCGGCAATGTTATAGACGATTGCCAGCAAAGCCATCACGCCCAAAACGAGCGCGGCGATGGTTTTGTTTCTGTCAGCTGGAGTTTTTCCTTCGAAAATCTTTAACATTTCTATTTAATACTGAGCGTTTTCGATTGTCGTCTGCACCGCGTTCGGGCGGCGGAAATAGGCTGCCATTTCAAGATGCAGGCTGACCGTTTCGCCGTGCGTTTTGCCGCGCACAGGTTTGGTCGTCGTTGTAGAAGTGGTTGCGGTCTGCTGCTGCATCTGTTGTTGCGTAAAGGGCGGTTGTTGGATGCTTGCTCCGCTTTGGTTTGGAATTCCCTGCATACTGCTAGGCGAATTAAAATCCGGCTGGCTTTGCATCGGGCGAACTGTCATTTGCGGAGGTTGTTGCATTTGCGGAACGACCTTCACGCTGTTGATTGACGCCTGCGTCGCCGCACCGTTCTGCGTGTTGCCGTTATCGTTGTTTTCCGCCGGTGCAAGCTCGACCGCGCTGATTACTACAAACTGCTCGCTGGTTTCTATGTCGCGGATAAATCGCCGCAAATTCTGATAAGAACCTTCAAGCGTCGCGCTTACATAAACGCCGGGAAAAAGGCTTTGAAATTTCGCCCTGCCTTGTTCTGTTTCCGTAGTTTGCCCGCGCCGTTCGTCAGAAATCTCCAGCGGCGTGTATTCCGGTCCGGATGTGTTTACCAAACCGTAGGCGGAAATCAAACCGTTAATGCGCTGATAGAGCGCGGTTCTTCCGTTACCCGCAATGGGCAAAAATCTGGCTTCAAAATCGTTTACGCTGGTGATAAGTTTTGCGACTTGAGTTTCAGTGTCGGTAATATCGCCGTATTTGCCGCGCGCCGACAGCAATTCCGTTTCCAGACGGTCGCGTTCAGCTCTATTTTTTTCAAGCTCTTTCTGCGCCGGTAAAACCACTAAAACAACTAAAATGATAACGGCTAAAACCGCCAAAAGTCCTAAACCGGCGGTGGCAATTTCGGTGCTGCCCCACATTCCCGCATAGATTCGGCGCGGGCGACTTTTCGGCACAATATCAATGTGCGGTTCTTTCTCGATGACAATCGTTTCGTCTTGGGTTAGCAAAACCGTGCGCGTTTCTTCTTCAATGACGACGGCGGAATCTCTGGTCGTTCCGTAATCATTTGTGAGAATTTCCGATTCGTTTTTTGTTCCTTCGCCTTCTTCGCGGTGTTCGAGATTTTCCGCCATTTTATTGGTTTCCTCCTTCCGGCTGTGTCTGCGCGGCAACGTCGCCTGCGGCGGGCGCGGCTGAATAACCGTTGCGCGGCGTATAAATCAGGCGCAGAGTATATTCCGAATACGTTATGCGCTCGCTTTTCTGAAGGTCTTGCCCGCGCAATTCGGCTTGGAAAAGCCCGGAAGAGTTCATATTACTAATCATTCCCATCACGCTTTGATAATCGCGGCTCAAAACGCCGAATTCAAGTTCCGCTTTCGTCCGGTCGCCGTCTTTATAGATATTCGCAACATTGATGCGCGAAACGCTGACATTGCCCGGCAACACTTGCTCCAAATCAGCGAAAAGACGCGACCAGCCAAACGTTTTGTTGTCGACAAGTTGGTGTGCTGCAATCAGAAGCGCACTTTGTTCCGGCGTTAATTGCTGTTGAACTTTCTCGCCTTCGCCTTTTAAGGCTTTGGCTTCGGCGCTCATCTGCTCAATGTCGCTTTTTGCAATTTCGTTTTCGGCGGTAATTCTACGCAGTGTGGCAAAAGCTAAAACCGCGCCCGATACGGCAACGGTCAAAAGCAGCAGAGCAACCAGATACGGCAGTGTCCGATTGCGAAAAGGCTGGCTGGCGAGATTGAGTTTAGTAATCACTTGTTAAAATTTCAGATTCCGAATTTTATATTCCAAATTCCACATTTGAGTTTCTAATATGGAATTCTTGATTCTTTCGTCAGTCTAGCACGAAAAATTTAGATTGTCCTTACGCTTAGTTTGTTGTCCGATACTTTGAATTTCTGGTGTTTTTGCATTGTATGAAAATCTACTTCCCTCGTCCCGGCGCTTTGGTCGTTTGCTTTCACGTTGAAATCAAAACAAAAGTTGCAAAAGTTTACCGGCGACGCCCATACTGATTGCCGTGTTTTATATTCCAAACAATTTGTCTAGTAACGCTCTAAATTCCTTTTTCTTGATTAACGATTTAATATCAAGTTAGGCGAATGAAAATTCTCATTGTAAAACTCAGCAGCATCGGCGACATAGTGCATACGCTGCCCGCGCTTGCGGCAATTCGGCGCGCTCTGCCGGATGCGGAAATATCCTGGGCGGTTGAGAGAAGTGCGGCGGAAATTTTACGCAGCAACTGCTTTATTCAAAGACTTATCGAAATTGATACAAAAACTTTGCGCCAAAAGAGTTCGATTGGAGAAACAATATCGGCGGCGCGCGCGCAATTTGGCGAGCTTCGAGCGCAAACCTTTGACGTTGCGCTCGATTTTCAAGGTCTTTTGAAATCGGCTTCGATTGCCAGACTTGCCAAAACCAAACGGCTCTACGGCTTTTCAAAACAAAATTTGCGCGAACCGGCGAGCCGATTTCTTTTGAATGATACGTTTGAAGCCGAAAAACAAATTCACGTTATTAACAAAAATCTGACACTTGCAGAAAAGGCTTTGAACATTGCCATTCCGCGCGAAACGTTTGAGTTCCCAATTTTTACAGACGAAAATCACCGGCTCGAAGCCAAAAAAATCGTCGAACAGACAGGCGAAAATTTTGCGATTCTAAATCCGGCTGGCGGCTGGGCGACAAAGCTCTGGCAGGCGGAAAAATTCGGCGCGCTGGCTGATAGGCTCTGGATGGAAAAAGGTTTGACATCCGTTATTACAACTGCCCCGAACGAAATAAAACTGGCGCAAAAAGTTTTGCAAAGCTCTAAATCGGGTAAAATTTTGTTGGTGCAGCCGAGTTTGAAAGGCTTTTACGAATTAGCGAAACGGGCAAGAATTTACGTCGGCGGCGATACGGCGCCGACTCACCTGGCGGTTGCGGCTGGCGCGCCGGTCGTCGGCATTTTCGGCGCAACCGAATGGTGGCGCAACGGAAGTCCGAACAGAGACGACATCTGTGTCGAGCGAAGCGATATTTCCTGCCGCACCGATTGCCATCGCCGCGCCTGCGACAACTGGATTTGTATGGATATCGAAGTAGAAACGGTTTTGCGCGCGGTGCAAAAAAGATTAGAATTAGCCGCAGCAAAATGTTTTTAACTTCGCCCGAAAAAGTCGAAAAATCAGAAAAATTGATTGTCCCGAAACACAGGGAATAAAATACGCCGGTTCAAAATTGAAACTGCTACCCTTTATTTTGCATCTGACGCAAAAAGTTAAACCGAAAACAGTTTTCGACGGTTTCGCCGGAACGACGCGCGTCTCGCAAGCCTTTGCTCAAGCCGGCTGCAAAGTCTTTGCAAACGACATCGCCGCGTGGTCTAAAACGTTCGGTTTGTGTTATTTGAAAAATAAAAAAGATAAAAATACTATCAGGAAATCATAAATTATCTTAACGCTCTGCCGGAAAAACACGGCTGGTTCACTGAAAATTACGGCGGTTCGGGAAACGTGAAAATTTCCTCCGACGCCGATGGATTTAAGAAACCCTGGCAAATCCACAACACTCGGAAACTCGATGCAATTCGTGAAGAAATTGATTATTTATATTTGGATGAGACGGAAAAAGCTGTTGTTTTGACCGCTTTGATTTTGGCTTTGGACAAAGTTGACAGCACGCTCGGACATTTTTCGTCATATTTGAATAAATGGTCGCCGCGCTCGTTTAACCGTTTGAAGCTGGAAGTGCCGCGCCTTTTTTTATTCGACGAAGAACACGAAGTATTTAACAAAAATATCTTCGACATTGTTGGAAATATAGAAGCTGATTTGGCGTATTTTGACCCGCCTTATGGTTCGAATAATGAGAAGATGCCGCCGTCGCGCGTTCGCTACGCGGCGTATTATCATTTGTGGACGACGATTGTCTTAAACGATAAACCGAAAGTTTTCGGTAAAGCAAAAAGGCGCATTGATACGTCGGACAAACTCGCCGGTTCTGCTTTTGAAGAATTTAGAAAAAGCGGTGCGGGCAAATTTATGGCAACCGAAGCGATTGAAAAACTTCTGATGAGCGTCAAATCCAAATATGTAATTTTGTCTTACTCCTCCGGCGGCAGAGCAACCGCCGCAGAGCTTTGTGAAATACTGCAAAAGTCGGGTAAAATGCTGGATTCTGTGAAAATTGATTACAAAAAAAACGTAATGGCGGGGATGCGCCGGACAAACCAATGGACGCCGGACAAAGATTTCGGTTGCCGGGAATACTTATTTTTAATTGAAAAAAATTAAAGTGAGCGTAAAAAATAAAAGACTTCTGCAACGAATGCGCGTGCCGCTCGGATTTTTGTTCGGCGCCGTGTTTTTAATTTTTGCGCGTCCCGAACGAGTAACTTTAATCATTGGCGGAATTATTGCCGTCGTCGGGGTTTTGATTCGCGCCTGGGCTTCGGGACATATACGCAAAAATCAAAACCTGGCGGTTTCCGGTCCTTACGCTCACACGCGCAATCCGCTTTATTTAGGAAGTTTTGTTTTGGGCGTCGGATTTACAATTGCGTCCGGCGTGTGGTGGCTCGGAGTTGTTTTTATAGCTTTATTTTTAGGCATCTATCTGCCCGTAATGCGCGTCGAAGCGGAAGATTTGACCGAGCTTTTCAGGGAAGAATATGCCGAGTATGCCAGCCGCGTTCCGCTTTTTTTTCCGCGCATTACGGCTTATAAAGCGTCAGCGTTGAAGTTTGATATGGATTTGTATATGCGTTATCGCGAATACCGCGCCGCTCTCGGTTTAGCTTTCGCCTGGTTAATTCTGGCTTTCAAAGCCTTTTTCCACATTTAACAAGTATGAATATACACACTTTATTTTACTCACTTTTGTTTGTTTTCGGTTTTTTCTGCGTTTCGACAATGGCGCAAACGATGTCGAAAGCGCGTCCTTACAGCGTCGGCGAAAATTTGATTTACGAAGTAAAGTTCAGCAAAGCGGTTGTGCGCGGCATTGACATTGCCGATTTGAATTTCGCGGTTGAAGTGTCGCCGGACAGCCAAAATTATGTGGTTAAATCGGAAGCTAAATCAAAAGGCTTGTTTCCTAAACTGCTGAATTTCAAGTTTAACCAAAATATTCAATCAACCGTTGACGGCGAAAAATGGCAGGTATTGAAAACCGTCAAGCGCGACGAGCAGGACGAGCGCGTGCGCGATAGCGAGGCGATTTTCGATTACCGAACTAAAAAGGTTATTTATACGGAAACCGACCCGAACGATAGTGCGCGCCCGCCCCGCAGTGTTGCGTCTGCAATTGAAAACGGCACGCAGGATTTAATCACGGCTATTTATATGCTCAGGCGTTTGCCGCTCGCGGTCGGAAAAACTTTCGAGCTGAAAATCAGCGACTCCGGCTTGGCTTATGAAATTCCGGTGCGCGTTACGAGACGCGAACTGCAAAAGAGTGTTTCGGGAAAAGTTTGGTGTTTTCGCGTCGAGCCGGAAGTTTTCGGCAAAAGTCGTCTGATTGAAAAACAGGGAAGTATGATTATTTGGATAGCCGACGATGTTCTTCGTCTGCCCGTCCGAGCTCAGATTAATTCCGACATCGGAAAAATGGAAGCAAGACTCAAAGAGGCGAAAATCGTCAGGTAAACGACGGGTTTATAATCGAAATATCATTCTATTTCACGTAAATTTAATAAAATTTTTCGTAAAAAAAGCGCAGCGACAATAAATACTGTCGTTGCGCTTTTTTATTTTCAGTAAACGTTATTTTCTCAGCCAACCGAAAAGCCCGTGAATTGTTACTTCGCGGTTTGTTTCGTAAATCGCGCGCGTCAGCGGCAGCGACATCGGGCAAACTTGAACGCAATTTTGCGCGTTGCCGCAGTTGGTAATACCGTCTTCCTGCGTCAAGCCTTCGAGCCGCTCATCGCGCGACATTTTGCCCGACGGATGCATATTAAACAGGCGAACCTGTGCAATTGCCTGCGGTCCGATATAGTTGTCGTCGTGATACTGCGGACACGCTTCGAGACAGCAGCCGCACGTCATACATCGCGAATAAGCGTATCGTTCCTCGACCGTTTCCTGCGACATTCGCGGACCGGGACCCAAATCGTGCGTGCCGTCGAGTTCAACCCAGGCGTGAACTTTTTTCAAATGGTCGAACATCTGCGTGCGGTCAACTTGAAGGTCGCGCACGTTCGGAAACTTCGACATCGGCTCTAAAGTGATTGTGTCGCCGCCCGACGAAATCAGCAAATCGTCAACCAGCGCCGAGCAAGATTGGCGAACGCGCCCGTTAATAACCATTGTGCAAATACCGCAAACTTGTTCGAGACAGTTCATATCCCAAACCGGCGGCGTCGTCTGTCTGCCGTCTTTCGTTACCGGATTTTTGCGAATCTCCATCAGCGCCGAAATGACGTTTAAATTGCGCCGATACGGAACTTCAAAAGTTTCCGTGTATTGGTTTGCGCCGAGTTTCTCGCGTCTCGAAATGCGAAAATTAACTGTCTGAGGCGGATTTTCCAACCGCTTTTTTTTATCCTGATGCACGTTTGCTTCGTTCATAAATTTTCCTGTGAGAAATTTACCTTTTGATAAATTTCCTGCAATGCGAGTTCGACGCCGATTGATTCGAGCTTTATCGAACTTTCCAAACCAATTGTCGCCAGATATTTCCAGCTTCCGTCCGATTGCTTGATAAACTGCTCGACCGCCGCTCTGTTTTGCGAAATTAAAACGTATTCGCGCACAGATTCTAAAGTTTGATAAGCGAAAAACTTTTCGCCTCTGTCTTTGGCTTCGGTGCTGTCGGAGAGAACTTCGACAATCAAAATCGGATTAACGATTGTGTCGTTTCTCTTTTGATAAAAATTCGCTTTACCGCATAGAATCGTAACGTCTGGATAGTAAAATTTACCGATTGTCTCGACTCGCACTTTCATCTCGCTCGGCAGAGATTCACACTCGCTCGAAACTTTGTTCCCGACAAAACGCGAGACATTGGAGATAATCCTTAAATGATTGAGCGAACCGCCCGCCATTGCGACGATTTCGCCGTTCTCGTATTCGCTCCGCGATTCGGCTTGTTCTTCCAATGCCAGATATTCGTCGGGCGTATATTTCTTTTTTTTCGGTAAAGCCGACATAAATTAAATCTTTCTAAGGCGAAAACTTTCAGCCGTTTAATAAATAAACAAAGTTATCAATCCCGCCGCCACTAAAATCACGCCGAGCGCGACGAAAACGGTTGTCAAAGTTTTATTGCGCCCCGTAAAAATGTTCGCAAGACCGACGAAAATCATTCCTGTGGGCGAGAAAATCTCGCGCAAAGCGCCTGTTCCCTGCGACCAACGATATAAATTAAGCGCGGCGATAAAGGCGAAAATCGGAATGATAATCAACCATAACATCCGTATCGTTCGCATCGTTTTTCCTTTTTCGCTGCGGCGTCGGCGTCGTTCAGTATATTTTCCATATTATTTGACTTCGCTCTGTAAATTTAATTTGACGCTGCTCAAAAACTTTAGATTTCGTTTCTCTAAACTTAAAACCGTATCTTTCCGAACGCAAATTTCGCCCGTTCAAAAACAGACGTTTATTTTTCCTTGAACGATTCGCCTTCCGTGATTTTCTTGCCGTCTTTGACCCAAATCTCCTCGCGTCCTTCGGGTTTTAGCTCGCTGCCCGGCTGCGGCACTTGCGGCGCGCCGTCGGTTGCGGGAAGTTTTTTGGCGGCGTTTGCAGCCTTAGCCTTGCCGCTCGAATAATCGCGCTTTCTCGGTTCTATTAAACCGATGTCAACCGCTTCGTAGCTCAAAATCGGCGCTTCCTGAGAGTATTCGGCAATCGTCGTTTTCAAAAACCGCTCGTCGTCGCGGTCTGGAAAATCCGGCTTGTAATGCGCGCCGCGAGATTCGTCTCTCTGTAATGCGCCCAGAGTTATAACACGCGCAAGTTCGAGCATGTTTTTTAATTGTCTAGCGTGCGGAACGGCTTGTGTCGCCCACAAATTTGAATCGTTTATCGAAATATGTTTTAAACGGTCTTGGAGTTCCTGCAATTTATTATCTGTCGCCTGAAGGCGGTCGTTGTAACGCACGACCGTTACGTTGTCAGTCATTATTTTGCCCATTTCTTCGTGCAGCTTGTATTGATTTTCCGTTCCCGTTTGTTTGATAAGCGCGCTGTTTATTTCCAGTTGTTTTCTTAACTCAGTATCATGAACGCCGTTGGTTTCAGTATTTCCACGTTCAACGTTTTTTGCATAATCAATCGCATTCGGCGCGGCGACGAAACCACCGTAAACGCAACTGACAAGTGAATTTGCGCCCAAACGATTCGCGCCGTGAATCGAATAATCGCATTCGCCCGCCGCAAAAAGTCCAGGAATATTTGTTTTTTGCTCGAAATCAACCCAAAGTCCGCCCATCGAATAATGGACGCCGGGAAAAATCCGCATCGGAACGTGGCGCGGGTCATCGCCGACGAACATTTCATAAATTTCGAGAATAGCGCCGAGTTTTCTGGTTAGAGTTTCCGCCGGAATATGTGTCAAATCAAGATAAACCTGGTTTTCGCCGCCCACGCCGTTGCCTTCGAGACAGACTTGAAAAATCTCGCGCGTAGCAATATCGCGCGGCACAAGATTGCCGTAAGCCGGATATTTTTCTTCGAGAAAATAATTGCGTTCTGCTTCAGGAGTATCCTGCGGCGCGCGCGTGTCCTGCGGATTGCGCGGCACCCAAACGCGCCCGCCTTCACCGCGCGCCGACTCGCTCATTAAGCGCAGTTTGTCTTCGCCCGGAATCGAAGTCGGATGAACCTGTATAAATTCGCCATTGGCGTATTTCGCGCCTTGCTGATAACAAGCTGAATTCGCGCTTCCCGTGCAAACCATTGAATTCGTGGATTTACCGAATATCAGTCCGGGTCCGCCCGTTGCCATAATCACGGCGTCGGCGTTAAATGCTTTTAGTTCGAGCGTTTGCAGATTCATCGCAACCAGCCCGCGACAAACTTGATGGTCGTCCAAGACGAGCGACATCATTTCCCAGCCTTCATACTTTTTGACTTGTCCACTGACTTCGTAACGGCGAACCTGCTCATCCAAAGCGTATAAAAGCTGTTGTCCGGTTGACGCGCCCGCAAATGCGGTTCGATGATGAAGCGTTCCGCCGAAACGACGAAAATCTAATAAACCTTCTTTCGTGCGCGAAAACGGAACGCCCATCCGGTCGAACAAATAAATAATGCTGGGCGCGGCTTCGCACATTTTCTCGACGGGCGGCTGATTCGCCAAAAAATCGCCGCCGTAAACAGTATCGTCAAAATGTTTTGCGGGCGAATCGCCTTCGCCTTTTGTATTGACCGCGCCGTTAATTCCGCCCTGCGCGCAAACCGAGTGCGAGCGTTTAACCGGAACGACCGAAAGCAAATCAACGTCGTGTCCGGCTTCGGCAATTTTCATCGCCGCCGCCAGTCCTGCCAATCCGCCGCCGACTATCGCAATTTTTATTTTCGCTGCCATAATTTTTTCTAGTTAAAATTTCTTCGGTTCAACCATGCTGCTTTTTTCCGCTTGCTCGCACAATACTTTCGGGAACAATCCGCACGGACGCACGAATGCGACCGCCGCGTTGATGCCGACCGCAGACAAGAAAACCGCCAAACCGACCGAAGCGTAGAGCGCGTATTTCTGCGCTTTTTCGCCGATTAAAATGCCCCAATCGACCGCGAATAAAAATATCCCGTAAGCTAAATGCCAAGCCGTCGCCGCGACGCCCAAAATATAGAAAATCATTACCCAGGGAATCGCAAATTCGCGCGCGACAATATCAAACGCTTGGTCGGCGTGTCCGGCGACGGGTGTCAAATTCAAGCCCGGCATCATACCGAAACGCAGATTTAGAATATGAAAAGTTAGAAAGAAAAACAGAAAAATGCCGGTTACGCGCTGGAAAAAGTAAAACCAATTGCGTCCATAACCGTAGTTAAAGACGTTGTTTCTGGCTTCCGCCGAAATCATAATGCCGTAAACCGAATGAAAAACGAGCGGCAGAAAAATCCCGAAAATTTCGACAAACAGCAGATACGGCAGATGGTGAATATCCGTTACGTGGTCTTCAAAAACCTTTTCGCCGCTCATCACGGTTGAATTGGTGTACATATGGACGAGAAAATAGATTCCGAGCGGCACGATTCCCGTTATTTGGTGCAGTTTCCTCAAAAGAAAAGTTCTGCTTATTTTTATAGCCATTTTTGCGCTCTCTTTCGCGTTTTTATTTTGGATTTCAGATTGGCGATTTTGTTAATTCTAATTTCAATTTTGCAAATCGGCAATCAAAAATTCTAGTTACCGATAATACTTTTTTTTCTTTATAAGATAAAATGAATTCTATTGCACAAATTGTGTAGAAAAACTTATTATTTCATTTATCATTGAACATTTATCACTTTTGTTGAGTTTTTGATAAATGTTTACTGATAAATGATAAATGAAAAGATGCACATAGAAACATTAAAAGTATTTTGCGACCTGGTTGAAATGCAGAGTTTTTCGCTGGCGGCGGAGCGCAATTTCGTAACTCAGTCGGCGGTTAGCCAGCAGGTTCGCACCTTGGAAGATAAATTCAAGCGAAGACTTTTGGAGCGCGTGCGCGGGCGGCGCGATGTTCGTCTGACGCCGGCGGGCGAAGTTTTTTACCGCGAATGTAAAAACGTATTGGAAAGCTATAACCAAATGCGGGAAAGTATGAGCGGATTGGTCGGCAAAATCAGCGGAACCGTAAAAGTCGCAACAGTTTACAGCGTCGGCTTACACGAGCTTCCGCCGAAAGTGCGCGAGTTTATGTCGAAATTTCCAGCCGCCAAGATTGATTTGGAGTATTCGCGGACGACGCGCGTCGTCCGCGACGTTCTAAACGGCACGGTCGAACTCGGCGTCGTCGCATTTCCCGAACCGCGTCGTGGTCTGACGATTGTGCCGATGGCGAGCGACCGGCTGGTTTTGATTTGTCCGCCCGAACACGAATTTGCCGAACGCGAGCAAATAAAAGTAAAAGAACTGAAAGGACGCGATTTCGTCCTTTTCGAGCGCGATATCCCGACACGCAAAGCGACCGACAAAATCCTGAAATCTTACGGCGTTGACATTCGCAAAGTCGCCGAATTCGACAATATCGAAACGATAAAACGCTCGGTCGAAGTCGGTTTCGGTCTGGCAATCGTCCCGCATCCGTCGGTTATTGACGAAGAGAAAAACAACCAGCTTTGCATTATCGAACTCGCCGAAAAGGATTGGATACGTCCCGTCGGCGTCGTCTATCGCAGCGATAGAACGCTTTCGATTGCGGCGAAAAAATTTGTGCAGTTGCTTGAAAGGGCGGATAAAAAACAATAATTCAGCCCGAAATCCTAGCTATGCCGTTTATTCTTAATCAGCAGAAATGCAACGAACTTGCTACCTTAACGGCGCAGCATCTATCATGAAGTGATGCTTTCAGCCGTTAATATCTTCATTGTTTTACTGCTGGTTCTGGCAAACGGTTTTTTTGTTGCTTCCGAATTCGCTCTCGTCGGCGTGCGCCGTTCTCGGATTGCGACGCTCGCCGATGCGGGTGATAAAGCGGCGCAGCGTCTTCTTGGTTTGGTTGATAATCTGAACGCCTATATTTCCGCAACTCAGCTTGGCATAACTTTGTCTTCACTGGCTCTCGGCTGGATTGGCGAACCGGCAATCGCGCATCTGCTCGAAGCGCCGCTCGAAGGACGCATTTCTCAAGCCGTGCTTGATACCGTTTCTTTTACCATTGCATTTACCATTATAACTTTTCTGCACATCGTTTTGGGCGAACTCGCGCCGAAGACGCTGGCGCTCGAACGCGCCGAAAAAACCGCGCTGGCAATCGCTTTGCCGATGGAGATTTTCTATAAAGTATTTTCCTACCCGATTCGGCTGCTCGATTGGGCTGGAACGCGAACGGTGCGTCTGTTCGGGCTGCATCCTTCGAGGGAACACGGTTCGATTTATACGGAAGAAGAATTGCGCGGGCTGGTTGACGCTTCGCATAAAAGCGGGCATATCGAAGAAGAACAGAAAAAGCTAATCAATCGCGCTTTTGAGTTTTCCGGCAAAGAAGTCCGCGAAGCGATGATACCGCGCACCGCCGTCGAAGCATTGCCCGTTACGGCGACGCTCGAAGAAACAAAAAACGCTTTTCGCACTTTGGGTTACTCTCGCCTTCCGATTTATCGCGGAAGGTTGGACGATATTGTCGGCGTGCTTTTCAGACGCGATTTAGAGCCATACCTGGAACAGCCGGACAAATTCGACTTGGAAAAACTGCTTCACCCAGCCATATTTATTCCGGCGGCGGCACGACTCGGCTCGGTATTAAAGCAAATGCAGGCTTTGCGGACGCATCTGGCATTTGTCGTTGACGAACACGGCGGCGTCGAAGGCATTATCACGCTTGAAGACCTTCTTGAAGAAATTGTCGGCGAGATAGACGACGAATTTGATGAAAAATCCCGCTCACAAATATCGGAAGATACGGACGGAACGTATCTGCTCGACGGAATGCTTGGCGTGCGTGAAGCAAATCGCCGCCTTAATTTGAAATTGCCGGAAGATAATAACTACACGACGCTTGCCGGATTCCTGCTGGCTCAAACCGGACGCTTATTGCAGGAAGGCGAAACGGTTGAGTATGAAGGAATGCAGTTTAAGGTCGAACGTCTTGACCAACGCTGGATTCGCCGCATACATTTTACGCCCGTCAAAAAAGACGCTCAATTACCCGCGATTGCAGTTCTTCCGCTTATCAGTTTGTTGTTGGCAGATTTGTTATAACTCGGGTTTTGGCAAGCCTTATTTCTTTGGAAAACTTTCCGTCGCCGCGAAAAAATTCGTATAGTTACTCGAAATTAATTTGCAAAAATCTTAATTCGGTATAAATTTTGCGCGGAATACTTTTCGTGGCTGAAAAGATAGTTAGAATCCACGCCGGAATCAATTATTTATTGACTTTCGTTTGTAAAGAAGTTTTTAAAAATTCGATATAAGTACATTGAAATTCAGTATAATACAAAGTTCGACAGCATTTTGACGTTTAGTAAATATAATGGCAGAAGAAATTACTCCACTTAAACCGCGAAAGTTTTTCTCTGGCATTTGGCGCGGCGAAGGCGAGTTAATTCCAAGTCGGCTCAATGCGTGGCTCGTTCCGAAAGAGCAAATTCGTCTGCAAAGCCGCCCAATATGGCTTTCGGACACAATTTGGAAAGTCGAAGAATCGTTTGAGTTTTCATCTGGTAAAGTTATCGAGCGAAAAATGTTTGCCGAGCTTGTTGCTTTTGATAGAGTGCATATAACGGCAGACGATATGCCTCTGGGCGCAGACATTGTTTTGCACGACAAGGGTTTTAGCTTTACGCCATATTATATTTTAGGAGATTTTGGCGGCAGGAAGTGGCGGATGCGTTGCGTCGATGACAACCAACTTGATGAGAACGGAGTTATTCACGACAAAATTGAAATGTTTTTCTGTGGCGCGCGTGTGGCGGAAATGAGTCTGACAGTTAAAGTTGAGCGGTGAAGATGCTGTCGAACAAGTCATTGGATGCGAGGCGAAACAGCTATTTCTTAAAACGCTGCTCGTTAAATTTTACTTGAACTTCGCCGTTCGAGAAAAAAATCTCCAAACCCGACGGTAAACACCCAAACTAATCCTGCCGCAAAACCCGCCAGGACATCGCTCGGATAATGCACACCGAGATAAATGCGCGACAAACCGATAAGGAAAACGAGAGCGGCGGCGAGCGTCCAGACGAGAATTTTCAACTTTTGATTTTCCATTCGCGCCGTAATGAGCCACGCTAGAATGCCGTAAAAGCAAAATGATGAAAGCGAGTGTCCGCTCGGAAAACTGTATGAAGAGGGAAGCGCGTAATCAAAAAAGGGTTCAGGTCGGGCGCGATGAAAAATCACTTTGAGCGTGTTGAGAATAATCGTTTCGCCTAGCATCGTCGCTAAAAACAGCACAAAAGCGCGTTTGCGATGCAAATAAAAAAACGCGCCGGCAACGCATATTCCGAGCGCGATTAAAAACAAAGTCGAGCCGAAAATCGAAAACACTTTCATCGTTTCAGTCAGCATCGGCGCGGCAGTTTGGTGAACGGTATTGCGAATCGTTTCATCAAAAGTTATCGTTTCGCCCTCGAAAACGTCTTCGGCAAGCCAGCCGAAAAAAACGAGCGCGGCAATTGCTGCGACTAAACCGATTAACAAATGTATGCCGAAAAAACGCAGCGTCAGAGCTAGAATTTTCTTTAAGGAAAACTTTGACCAGCTTGTTTTATTATTAGAAAATTCCGGCATTTTTAAGTTAAAAATTTATTTGCAATAAGTAGTTAAAGGAAAAAAATACTATTTTTGTCTCGCTTCTTCATCTCTGCCTACCAGAAATAAATACGAATACATTGCAATTCCGGTGGAAATTCCGGTAGCGAATTTAACAATTGGCGGAAGATTTGTTGACGGCGACAGAAAACCTTCGATAATTCCGGCAACGATTAGCAGACACGCGCAGCCGATTGCCAATCGAACGGCTTCGAGACCGTTTTTCTTTAAAGCTTCGGCGCGCGTATCGTCGCCCGGATTTATCAGCGAATAGCCGAGCAGCATTCCCGCGCCGCCGGCGATAAATATACAGGACAATTCGATAACGCCGTGTCCGACCATAAAAGCTGCCAGCGCGTTGCCAAACGCCGGATTCGTTTTGTAGCAGACGCCTAAAACTCCGCCGATGACCAGCGCGTTTTCAATTAAAACGTATATTGTTCCGACGCCGAAAAACGCTCCGTGGGCAAACGCCCGAAAAGTTACAAGAATGTTGTTTGTTAAAATCGCGCTCGAAGCGGTTTGATTCGCTTGGTTTGCTCGCAGCCACCATTGTTCGTTGTTTTGCGCGGCATATTGTATTTGGGTTAAACCGAGTTCGTCGGCGAAACTCGAATCGGCGTAACACAAAAGAAAAGACGCCAGCCCGACCAGCGCGAATACCGCAAACGCCAGCAATGTGTATTTCCAGGCGCGACGAAAAGCGCGCGGAAAATCCCGTGCGAAAAACTGCCAGACGAGATTTGCGCCCTGGCTTTCGGCGCGGTAAATTTTGCCGTGCGCGCGAATGACGAGACTGTTCAAATAATTTATCGAGCGCGGGTCGCGCGTTTCGCTGCGGGCGATTGCCAAATCCGATGCCGCGCGCCGGTAAAGCTCGCCAAATTCGCGCACTTCCACTTTAGACAAACCGCGCAAAGACGCCGCATCCGCCAGGATAAGCAAATCTTCGAGACGCTGCCAATTGTTTTTGCGGTTGTTTATAAAGCGGCTCATAACGATTTTGGATTTTAGATATTAGAATTTCGATTGTAAAGGTGAAACCACCGTATGCGAATTTTCAAGTCGTGTAATTTCAGAAATTATGAAACTAAACATTGCCAATCCAAAATCCAAAATCTAAAATCTAAAATCAGAGATGTCCGAAGAAACAAAAAAAACACACGAAGAAGCGATTGAGAAAACTTACGATTTGCGCGTTACGGGTCGGCTGCTGAGTTATTTGAAACCGTATTGGCAACTGGCGGTGGTCGCACTGGTTCTTACTTTCGTAACGAATATTCTAATCAGCCTTCAGCCGTATTTTACAAAAGTGGCGGTTGACGATTTCATCACGCCAAAGCAAACCGATGGCATTTGGCTGTTTGCGTTCGCCTTCTTTTGTCTCTTTCTGTTCCGTTTTATTTTCAGCTACATACAGGAAATTTTGCTCAACGTCGTCGGGCAAAAAGTGATGTTTGATTTGCGGACGCAGATTTACACAAAATTGCAGCAGCAGGAAGTCGCCTATTACGACAAGAATCCGGTCGGTCGCATTATCACGCGCATCACATCGGATGTGGACGCGCTGAACGAACTTTTCACCTCCGGCGTTATTGACGTTCTCGGCGATTTAGTGATTATTTTTGCGATTATCGGGATGATGTTCTGGCTCGATTGGAAGCTGGCGCTCGTTTCTCTGATTACGGTTCCGCTTTTATTTACGGCTACGAATTGGTTTCGCAAGCGCGCGCGCATAGGTTTCGACAAAGTGCGAACCCGTATGGCGACGCTCAACGCTTTTTTGCAGGAACATATTTCCGGCGCGCAAGCCGTCCAGCTTTTTAACGCCGAAGCCAAAACGCAAAACCGCTTTCACAACATCAACGACGATTACCGCAAGGCGAATATCGAAACGATTTATTACTACGCGATTTTTTATCCGATGGTTGATTTCATCGGTGCAATCGGCGTCGCGCTCGTCATTTGGTTTGGCGGTTATCAGATTTTGAACAATGTTTCGGCAAACGGAAACGCTTTGACAATCGGCATCGTCATCGCCTTCATACAGTATTCGCAGCAGCTTTTCCAACCGATTCGAGATTTGTCAGATAAATTCAACGTTCTGCAGGCGGCAATCGTTGCATCGCACAGAATTTTTCTGCTTCTCGATTTGCCTGTTCAAATCGTAACACCGGAGAAGCCTTTAAAGACCGGAAAAGTCGTCGGCAAAATCGAGTTTCAAAACGTCTGGTTCGCTTATAAAAACGAAGATTGGGTTTTGAAAGACGTTTCTTTCACGGTCGAAGCGGGCGAATCCGTCGCGTTGGTCGGTCATACCGGTTCGGGCAAAACGACTGTAACTAATTTGCTGATGCGCCTTTACGATGTCCAGAAAGGTAAAATTCTGCTCGACGGAGTTGACGTGCGCGATTGGGATTTGGAAGATTTGCGCGAAAACTTCGCAGTTGTTTTGCAGGACGTTTTTCTATTTTCAGGCTCGATTGCCGACAATATTCGGCTGGGAAATCGGCAAATTGCAGACGAAAAAATACTTTGGGCGGCGAGCGAAGTTCACGCCGATGAATTTATTCAACAATTGCCGGAAAACTATGCGTCGGAAGTCAGAGAACGAGGCGCGGGCTTGTCTGTCGGGCAAAAACAATTGATTTCCTTTGCGCGCGCTTTAGCATTTGAGCCGACGATTTTGATATTGGACGAAGCGACAAGCTCGATTGACACCGAAACCGAACAGCTTATCCAGCAGGCGGTCGAGCGCGTGATGCAGCACAGAACATCGATAGTTGTGGCACACAGGCTTTCGACGATTCAAAAATGCGACCGTATTCTGGTGTTTCATCACGGCGAGCTGCGCGAAGCCGGAACGCACAACGAATTGCTCGCCGAGCGCGGTCTATACTGGCGTTTATATCAATTACAGTATGTCGAAGAAAAAATTGAACAATCGCCGCCGGCAACCGGTGCGCAAAATAGAAATCTAAGCCTTGAGTCGGAAACAGTCAGTTGATTTCATCCGTTTCCAAATGTCATTTTCTTGAGTGATTTTTTCGTAACGTTCATCTGTCTGTCTGTTTGTTTTCGATCGCCCAAAACTCGATTGCAATCGCGGGCGAATTTTTGCTATACAAATTTCCGGTCATAAGAGTTATAATCAATTTATATTTTTCGAAAATTTCGGGAGTTCAAGTATTGAAAAAAAGTTTATCAGCAGCGGCAGATTGTTTACCGACCGACCACAGGATTTCGGTCGAAAGAGTAGCAACCGCCAAGTTGCCGACGCAGATTGGCGTTTTCAAAATCGCCGGTTATCGCTCAAAAACCAGTACGGAAGAATTCGTTGTTTTATTCAAAGGTGAGATGCGAAAAGAAGTGCCGACACTGGTTCGGATTCACTCGCAGTGTCTAACGGGCGATGTTTTCGGCTCGATAAAATGTGACTGCGGACCGCAGTTAAATAAAGCGATGGAATTAATCGAAGCCGAAGGTCGCGGCGCAGTCGTCTATCAGCAGCAGGAAGGTCGCGGCATCGGAATCATCAACAAAATCCGGGCTTATGCTTTGCAGGACGAAGGCGCGGATACGGTCGAAGCCAACGAAAAACTCGGCTTTGCCATTGACGCCCGCAACTACCAGCAATGCGCCGAAATTCTCTTCGATTTAGGACTTTGCAAAGTTCGTCTGATGTCGAATAATCCCGACAAAATGCTGGCTCTCGAAAACGCCGGACTTCAAGTAGTCGAACGTGTCCCAATCGAAGTCGAATCCGAAGAATCAGCGGCGCATTATATGCGAACCAAAAAGGAAAAAATGGGTCATTTACTTGATATAAGCAACTAATTAAATTTTTTTATTTTTCTCCTTTTCCTTAAACATTTGAATGAGTTTCTTAATTTTTTCTACATCCTTACTTCCGGGTTGTAGTTTGAGAAACTGTTCTAGCTCTTTCGCCGCCTCCCCGAATTTGTTTAAGTTGTTTCCGTATAGCAACGCTAACTGCCAATGCGCCTCGGGATATTTTTCATCAAGACTTTGCGCTTTTTTTAGAGCTTCTTCGGCTTCTCCAACTTTCTTTGTTAACCTCAGAGAGCCTCCAAGTAACGTGTATAATCGCGAAGAATTATGTAGTTTTACCGCGCTATTTAAAACTTTAGCAGCCAAATCATAATTTTTCCCAAGATATAGTGAATAGGACAGTAAATATATTGTCGGTTCGCTGGGATTCACATCAGCCGCCCTTGCAAGGTTTTCGCTCGCTTTTGTAAAGTTTTCCTGCGTGAAATATTCGTAACCCAACCTATTCAAGGCTAAAAAATAATTTGGAAATGTATCTACCGCCTGCTGAAGAAATTTTAATCCTTCGGCTTCATTTTTTTCTTCGATAAGTGAAATAGCTTTCTCATACTTTAGCTGAGCGTTTTCAGGTATCTCCTGGGTGAAAACAACTCCGGTTACCTGCTCGACATTTGACGAAATCTTTCTTGCCCGTAAATAAATATCCTGTTGAACATTGTCATTACTCGTAATAGACCTTCCAGAAGGGTCTGTCGAACCGAAGTTGACTACTTCGACTTCCACCGTTTGTGCTTCATAACCCAACTGTGATGCAATAACTTTAATAACGTATCTTCCTGAACGCATACCCGAAAAGCTGTATCTACCGGAGCCGTCAGTTCTTACTCGATTTATAGAGCGGTAAAAATCATCCTGTAATTCGACAAAAATATTAGAAACCGGACTTCGGTTGCCGCTAAATACTGTTCCGCTAATTGTATTGATTAAAAAGGGATGATTTTTCAGCGCTCCGGGAGTTCCTGCGCTTATATTTTTATTAGCGGCGGTCAAAAAGAGTAAAGCTGAAAATATAACTAAATTCTTAAACACAAGTTTCGTTAAAGCTGACACATTTTTTTTTGAATTTTTCATCTTGATACTTCCTTTCCATTTAACGACCGAATTAACGCGCGCGCCAACGGCAACTTTATACCTGCTTATTTCTGTTTTAACTTCGACGCTTCAACAATGTAATTTTCACGCCCTCGAACCGCCAAATTCGGCTGATTTACTCTTACTTTTATTTGTCTTTTTTGATTCGCCTCCGGCGCTTTTTTCGGGTAATAACCTATTGTGTATTGTTCACCCAATTCTTTTATAACTGAACTGGATGTTTTTTCTACATCTGTAATCTCTTTCGTCAAATAACTGCGTCCGCCGGTTTTCAGTGCTAAACCGCGCATATAGCCGCGGCGTTCTTCAGTTATTTTGTAATACCGTTTTTTGTTTACATCAGCCGCTAGATTTGAGAAATCAGTTTCAAACTTAAAAGTGTAAATTATCGCTTTTTGTTCTTCGGCTTTGCGTAATGTATCTTCCGCCGAAATGCCAAAACCTTCTCCATTTCCGTCGGAAAGCAAAACGATTGCTTTGCGTCCGCGAATCTTTTTCATTCGATTTAAGGCGTCGTCAACCGCATTGTAGAGATAAGTACCGGGACAATCCGAATCGCTTCTGACCTTAAATTTAATACCTTCAGTCAATTCGCTGACTTTGGTTTGCTTAATCAGCAAGTCCGTCCATTGAAAAAATCCCGCCGCCATTATTTGGTCATTTGGGCGAAGCCGTGTGGAAAGCGCGTTGAGGGCAATCGACAGGTTTTCCTTGTGAGAAGACATTGAACTGCTAACGTCTATCAAAAAAAGAATCGTGAACGGTGCATCCGTCGGCTCGAAAAACGCGACTTCCTGCTCTACGCCGTCCTCGAAAATCTGAAAATCTTCTTTTTTTAGATTTGTAACGTATCGCCCGTCGCGGTCTAAAACAGTTGCCGGAACTGTAATTAAGTTAGTGTCAATACGGATAATGTTATTTTGAGCGCGGCTAACTCCTGGAAAAACAACAAACGCGGACAGCAAAATCAGAATAACGACTGCAAGATTAACCTTTCCGAATACTTTTTGCGCTGCCATAATTTTATGCTCCTTTTCAACAAAACATCTTGCCCGCTAACGGAAGAGACGCGATAAGTCGCATCTGCAGCGTCCTTGAAAAACAATGTTTGAAAGTTTCCAGTCAAAAAGCAATCCTAAATGTTCATATCAGTAGTAATTGTAACGCCGAGATGTGTGTAAGTATAATAATCAAAATTCAACAGATTATCAAGGCTTTTGTTAAATCTCGCCGCATTTCAAGAAAAGTTGTAGAGAAAATTTAACGAATCGGAATTTTGTAAATTAAGTTCTGCCAAAATAAAAAAAGCCCGGTCAGAAATGACCGGGCTTTATAAATACTTTCAATTTTAATTAAAAGTTGAAAGCAAATCCAAAACGAATACGTCTGCCTTCCTGGAAAGTTTGCGGCTGCAAATATCTTGCATCACGAGTTATGGTATCTGTAGCTGTACCAACAACTCGATTGCCGTTTACATCCGTAAATGTTTGGTTGAACACAACGCTGTTATTAACCAGATTCACTAATTGAGTTTGTAATCCGCCGGCAAAAATTGCACGAATTACATTTAACTCGTCGCAAACTCCGCCCGGACAATTAGTAAATTGATTTATAACGCCTCTGGCTAAGATAGGAGCTCCGGTAGCTGTTCTTCCAACTATAAGAGGAGTTCCGTCAGCTCTCGTAAAGGTTGAAGTTTGCTGTCCGCTCAAGCTGCTGGGTGAAATACTTGTGAACACATCTACAACGTGGTTTTGGTTGAAGACGTTCGTGGCATTTACCGTAAATTCCATACCAAAACGGTCATCTCTTCCAAATCTGTATCTGTGTGTCAGAGCAAGATCTGTCTGAGTAAATCTTTCCGTTCTGCCCAAGTCGCCTCTACCGAACAAAAACGTATTGGCGTTAAAGAGGGAGATTTGAGTCGAGAGCGGAGTTCCGCTTTGACCTATAAATGCAGCAGTAAAATCCGTCGAATTGCCGTGTAAGAATTTTCCTTTGTAATCGAGCGTATATCCGCCAAACGCTTTAAAGGCGTGCGGTCGGTCGGTTGCCAATCTACCGTTGTCAGCGACTCCGTTAGTATTGAAACCTAAGAACGGCAAGTCGAAGAAACGATTGACGTTTGGCGATGAACGACCGCGTTCGTCGGAACTTGCAAGACCGGAAAAGTTTCCGAACAAACGACTGTAAGTATAAGTCGCGTCAACGAAATAATTTTGAGCAAATCTTTTTTCCAGATTTACTTCAAAAGCATCATATTGCCGCGCTGCCCGCGGAGTCGCCGGAAGACCCGAAGCAAACGGTTGCGCGACAACGCCTTGTCCCGGATTTGCAATAAAGAAGTTTTCATTTCCATCATTGTCAAAGAAACCAACGTCTTCAATTGCCGTGTTGAGTTTCTTGCGTGTATAACGACTGCGGAGAACTAAATCCTTAAATAATTCGCGCTCGACTCCAACAGTAAATTCAGTTTGACGTTGAGCTTTCAAATCCGGGTCGATTCGGTTATCGTCAGGACTATTTGACGGAACGCGGAAATCCAAAGTACGACCCGCCGGATTGGCAAGAATACTCTGAACCGTAAATTGACTGATATTCGCTCCGGCGGGAATAGCAAGAAATGTTCTTAGGAATTGGTCGCCGCCGAAAGAACCTCTTGGAAGTTCATATTTGAATCTGTCGTAGAAATAGCCGAAGCTGCCAAAAATTTTGGTTTTTCCGTCTCCGAAAACATCGTATGCAAAACCAAATCTTGGCGCCAGTTTGTCGCCGAAGCCAAATTTGATCGGAACTCCGGTAGCAGAGAATGTCGGAACATTTTCTCTTTCGGCGCGAAGACCCAAATTGAGCGTTAAACGGCGGGCAATTTGCCAGTTATCCTGAGCAAATATAGCCGTGTTTGTACTGCTGGCTAATCCAACCGTTCCGAATCTGGTTAATTGGACGTTTCCTGTTTCGGCAGAACCTTGTCCGAATGCAGATTGACCGAAGAAAAAGTCAATACGACCCGTATCAAAAAATCCCTGATTAACATCGTTTTTGATTGCGTTACGTTGATAACCGAATTTGAAAATATGTCGTCCCAGAAGATTGGGAGCAATCACTGACGCATCTGCGTCCAGGGTATTTCGGATTGAAATGTCCTTGTTCGTAAGGAAATTATTTCCGGTGTCATCTCCAAATCCACAACCGAAATTTGAAAAGCTAGTTCGCAAAACGGTTGAATTTCCTAAACAACGGAAACGTGTAGTATTTGGAATTCCATACGAGCCGTCCTTTTCATTCAGATAAGCCCGCCCCGCGCGAACACTGAAAATCAAGTTCGAGGTAGGTGTATAAACCCCTTGAAAGGTAGTGTTATTGGAATTAACTCTACCGCCGCGCCGACTAAAATCACCCGGGTCGGTAAAAGTATTGAGAGCTACGAGCTGACCGCGAACCGTTTGCGGATTATACGTAAATGTTCCCGTTAAACGCAGTCTGCTGAAGACTTGAGCATCTAATCTGCCCAGGTAATAGTCATTTTTTTGCTCGACCGTTTCGGCGCGATTTGTTCCGTTACCAAAAATGCTGTTTCTGGTTGTAGTAAAATACTGCGGCGCGGCGCTTGCAAAAAACCACAGACGGTCTTTGATAATCGGACCGCTGAATCTTCCGACCGGATAAAAATTTGTAAACTCATCGCCCTGAGGTCTAAGCAGGGAGTTTCCGCCACCGGGTGTAATAAATTCTACAGCGGCGGAATTGCCGGACAGAAACGGTCTGCTTCTGGCGTTGAATTGGCTGATTTCAAATTGTGTGCCAAATTCACCGCGAAATTGATTGTCGCCGCCTCTGGTAACCACGTTAATAACGCCGCCGGTAGCGCCGCCGTATTCGGCGTTAAATCCGCTGGTTTTAACCTGAACTTCTCTAACAAATGAGTTAGGAATATTTTGAACATTACGAAGTTGACCGGTGCGGAAGTTTGTTACTTCCAAACCATCCACGATAAAAGTATTTTCAGCACCGCTCGAACCGTCGATTTGAAAACCTGCTCCAAGAGGTTCTTCACGAACTGCCGGTGCAATGCGAAGCAAAGCTGCAAAGTTCGGACTTGATTTCGGTGTCAATTCCGCCTTTCTTTCAGTGATACTTGTATTAATAGTATTGCTGGTTGTGTCAATCGCCACAAAGTCGTCGCCGGTAACATTAACCGTCGCGTCTACAGCGCCAATCGTCAATACAGGTCTCACAATAGAGGTTTGTCCCAAATTAACAATTATATCGGTGGTCGATGCCGCAAAGCCCGTAGCGTTAACTACGACTCTATAGTTTCCAGGGGGAACTTGCAAAACTCGGAAATTACCATCCGAGTCCGTCGTCACGGTTCTGTTGAAACCAAGATTGACGCCGGTTACCTGAACTGTTGCATTCGCAACTACCGCGTCCGACGGGTCTTTTACAGTCCCTTCAATATCCCCTACTGTTTCTTGTCCGAAAGTTACCATAGATAACCCGAAGACAAAAAGAAACAGATAAGAGATAAATTTAAGTTGTTTTATCATTATATATTGCTCCTTCAATTTTTTGTGAATCCTTGATTGCCTTTAAATAAACAGACAATTTGCAGTCAAAGATGCAAATATAAAGCCACACTTTATATTTGTAACCAGCAAGAATAACTTCTTTGTTCTCAATAATATATATATATTCCACTTTTTGGTGGTATCAATGGACTGAAAAAAAAATCCAATTTTTAGTATGAATTCCATTAATCTGAATTTTCCCAAACTTCAAATGACATTTTCTTGTTCTTTAAAGATATCAAAGCGTAATTAAAAGAAAGCACAATCGAACTCAAACATTTAATTTATGCCCGCAACGGTGTGTTTTTGGGGTTAGTGGTTAATTATTTCTAATCTCAGACCATCTACAGCTTCGATAACTTTGCAGTGGGGTGAAAAATTTGCAACCTCTTGCTGAAAATCCCTGTCTTTCCATTCTGCATAAAAATGCGTTAGAACAACTCGTTTCGGTTTCGCGTAACGAATCAAAAACATTGCTTCGGCAAGTTTCAGGTGCTTTTCAGTCGGCTTGTCTTTAAAAAACGAACATTCCATTACGAGCAAATCGACATCGCCCGCGAAAGCTGCCAGACTTTTGTCAAAACCGGTGTCGGATGTGTAAACGATTGTTTTGTCGTTCGCATCGCGGATGTGAATCGCCAGACTTTCTTTGGTGTGCGGAGTTTTTATTGAAACGGCTGTAACCGGCGGCAAAATCTGAAATTTTTCAAGCGGTTCGACCTCGATTATTTCAACCGGAAACGGCTGTTCGAGCAGCTTATAATCATTTGCTTTATCAAAAGCGTAAATCAGATTTTTCAAGCCCTGCGCGCCGAAAATCCGCAGCGGTTTTTTTCTGTTCTGCATTTCGGGAGCGTGTTTTGTGCCGAACAGAAACGGGGCGAGTCCGGCGCAATGGTCGAGATGAAAATGGGAAATCCAGATTGCGTCGAGATTTGCCCAATCGCAGTTTTCCTGCGCCATTCGGTGAATCGCCGAAGCCGAGCAATCGAGCAGAATCGAGCCGCCGTCCGTTTCCAGCCAGTAACCCGGAGAACTTCTCTGCGCGTGCGGAACTGCCGTCCCCGAACCTAAAACGATAAATTTCATACGTTTGTCATTTACCATTAATCATTTATCATTAAACATTAAACAATTTGTTCGCTGTAAAGTTAAGTCTCAATTAATAGAAGCGGTAAATGATAAATGATAAATGTTGATGTTTTAGCGATTTTCGCGCACCCGGACGACGTGGAACTGACTGTCGGCGGAACGCTTTTGAAGATGAAATCTTTGGGCTATAAAACCGGCGCGCTCGATGTAACGCGCGGAGAAATGGGAACGCGCGGCAGCGCGGAAGTTCGTGCCGAAGAAGCGGGCGAGGCGGCGCGAATCTTAAAGCTCGACGCGCGCGAAAATCTCGAACTGCCTGACGGACATGTGTGGCTGACCGAAGAGACGCGCACGAAACTGGTTCGCGTTCTGCGCCGGTTAAAACCGAAAGTTTTATTAACTCATCAAGCCGACGACCCGCATCCAGACCATAATCACATCGTTCAGATTGTTCGTGAGGCGGCGCGGCTCGCCTCGATGCAGAAATACGATTTCGATTTCGGTCAGGAAAGAATAAACGCTCCAATTGTCGCGCACAACACGTTTTCGCTGCGCGTCGCGCCGTCGTTTATCGTCGATATTTCCGAATTTCTGGAACAGAAAACCGAAGCGATTCGGGCGCATCACTCGCAGTTTTACAATCCGAATTCAAACGAACTGGAAACGCGCCTGACAAGCAAAGGCTTCGTCGAAGAACTCGAAAACCGCTCGCGTTATTTCGGCTCGCTTATCGGCGTTGCGGCAGGCGAACCGTTTTTCGTGCGCGAGGCTTTAAATATCGAAGACCCGATTGCGCTGCTGACTCGTCCGATGAATCTTTATTCATAATGATTTTTAGCAAAAGAAATAGGATGCGGACGAACGCGGACAAAGCGGATTTCCGCAGATGTAGAATCTTAATTTGATTTGTCCGCGCCGATCCGTTAAATCCGCGTCCTATTTCTTTCTTTCGTGTAAAATGTCGCTCGCCGCGCGAACGCCCTGAAAAAACGCTTCTTCAAAAAGCGCGATGCCGCTTAAATCCGAATGCGCGAAATGAATGTTTCGATATGGTTTTGCAGCGATTTGGCGCGCGCCGTTCCATAGAAAATTCGGGTGCGGCGAAATCATCGCGTGTCCCCAGCGCATAATGTCGATTCTTTCCGTCAAAGCGCGAATGTTTTTGTGCGCCAGTTCTAAATCGGACAAAATCACGTCCGCCAATTCGCGCCAGTTTAAGCCGAAGAGTTTGGCACGTCCGTCGGGCGAACACATCGGGAAATAATATGTGAAAACCGTTTGCCCGTAATCTATTCCTTTCTGGTGCGTCGCGTTGACATATCCGAGCGACCGACTTTCATACAAAACATTGTCCCACGAGAGCGGGAAATCTTTTGCGAAATTGTTTTTCGGGCGGTCTTTTAAGAATAAATTGGCGACGAACCAGGCGTTGTGTTCAAATTCTTTGACGAAATCGGGTGTGTTCTGCCGGAAGTTACGAATCAAATATTTGCTGGTAAAAATCGGCGCGGCAAAGATTACCTTTTCGCAATGAAGTCCGCGCAGTTCGTTGGTTTCCGTGTTCAAATAAACAACATCAACCGCCTTTTCATTTGGAATTATTTCCAGCGCGATTGTTTTCAAGCGCGTTTTGTCTTTTACTTTTTCGTGCAAGTAATTTACAAACCTGCCGTTGCCTTCGGGAAATGTAATAAACGACTGAGATTCCTCGCCCGATTTGCGAATACGCGAACAGAAATAAAAAAGTCCAGCCCACGCCGAAGTTTGCTCTAAACGCAAGCCGTAATCGTCGCGGCAAGCGTAATCGCAATACCAAAAAAGTCTGCCGGACGTAAAACCTTTTTGCCGTAACCAATCGGCAAACGAAATTTTGTCCAAATCGGTAGCTTCAGCGTCGTTTGAACAATCGGCAATCGGCAAAACAAATGCACGCTTTCCGCGTGTGTCGCGCCAATTCACCCAAAAATCAACCGCTTTTTGAAACTCGCTCAATTGCCGTAAATCATCTTCGCTTGCACCGGCGCGCAAATACAAACCTTCATACCAGCGACCTTTATAAAAAACTCTCTCTTCCGGCTCGCGGCACAGAAATTGTTCGGCAACTACAATTTCGCCGTTCGGATTGCGACCTTCGGTCAAATTCATTTCGTCGAGAAGTGCAATCAATTCCGTATTTTCTTTGAACGGCACGGGCAGATAATGCGCGCCCCACGGATAACCGATAAAATTATTTTTACCGCTTCGCGCCGTCCCGCCAATTGCCGATTCTAATTCTAGTAGAACAAAATCATTAAAACCTTCTTTTTGCAGTTTCCAAGCCGAACTCAAACCCGCCGCGCCGCCGCCGACAATTACAGCTTTGACTGTTTCCCAATTGTTTGCCGGAACTTCGACATTTCTTTTTTCGCGCAAAATGTGCCCGACGCGAGCGTTTGCGCCGACAACCTCGCCGTCGGGAAATTCATCTGGAGATTCAGAACGACACGCCGCCAGAGCCAACGGCAAACCTAAAAATGCGGATAAAATTTCACGCCGCGTGAATTTGGACATTCTTTTTAGAGTGTAATTTCATCAAGAATCAAAATTTTTATTTCGGTTACTCGCTTTAGATTCTTATCGTTGCACAAAAAAGCTTCGCAGCCGTTATCCAAAGCAGCGGCGATTTGCAGAGTGTCTGGTGTTCGCAGGTTGTATTTTGCGCGAAGTTTGGCGGCAGTTTCGGCATTGGAGGATTTTAATGGAAGCAACTCGAAATTAATCCCTTTATAAATTAAATCGCGGTATTTGTCGGCAAGAATTTGATTGTTTTGGCGAAACGGCTGCACTAAAACTTCGGTCAGGGTTATAACGGAACTACACGCGAGAAACTCTCCGTCGGTGAGACGTTTGAAAATCTCACGCATAATATCGACATAGAGAGAATTGCGTTCGACAAAATAAATAAATGGCGAAGTGTCCAAACCGATTAAATGCACATTTTCAAACGCATCGTCTAATTTCATTACGGACGATGCTCCCATTCGTTACGAAGTTCATCGACGTATTTCTGTGCATCAATGCCTTCCCAGATTTCCGCGCCTAAACCTTCGAGTTCCAATAAACTGCGTTTTTCAAGTGATTCGTCTTTCTCTTTACGGTTCGCTAATTCCGCCGCCATTTTTGCCAGAAGTTTTAATTGTTCATCCACCGAAAGCGGTTTGATATACTGCTGATAAATTGCTTCTATATTGGCTTGCATTTGGGTTTTCTCCTTTTAGACATTTTAGCATTTATTCAAATCTCCGCCATTCGGTTTCGTAATATCTGACAAGCACCTGATTATCGAGGCGGTTGATTTCAATTTCTTCATCCGGTAAAGAAGTGTCCGCCGTAAAAGCGAAAAGCGAAGGCATTGAGCTGTCGTTCAAAAATTTCAGTTCGATGTTTTCCGGCAGTTTCATCGGCGCGTCGAACGGCTGAAGTTTTGCCAGCGCGTAGCCCCAGACGCCGAAACTCGGAACGGTTGTTTGATACGGTTTGACTGTAAAACCGACGGATTCAAGTGTTTTGATAATGCACCAAAAAGATTTTCGCGCTATTAAAGGCGACGTAGTTTGAACGACAACGGTCGAATCGAGTCTTAGTTTTTGTTTCAGAAGATTATAAAAGCGAGTCGTGTAAAGTTTGCCAAGAGCGAAATTATTCGGGTCTGGAAAATCTACGATTACGACATCGAAAGGCTCGGTTTTGTTATCATCGAGCCAGACGAAAGCGTCAGCGTTCGTTACGGAAACTTTCGGATTATCGAACGAATGTTTGTTCAACTCGCCTAATGCCGGAACGTGCTTTGAAATGCCGGTCATTTCCGGGTCGAGGTCAACGAGCGTTACATTTTCAACCGACGGATATTTCAAAATCTCGCGCAACGCAAGTCCGTCGCCACCACCGAGAACTAAAACTCTTTTCGGATTCGCACCGAACGCGCTAAAGGCTGGATGAATTAATGCTTCGTGATAGCGGTATTCGTCGAACGAGTTAAACTGCAAATTGCCGTTTAGAAAAAGTGAGTAACCCGTTTTGCCTTTCGTTACGATGATTCGTTGATACGGCGAGCTTTTCGCGTAAATTATATTATCGGCAAAAAGTCCGTCTTCGGCTAAGGAAGTTAAATAATCGGCTTTGACGAAACCGGCGGCGAGTAAAACGATAATGATAAAACCTTTGACGCGCAAAAGCGTTACATTTTTTTTAATAAGCGGCAGCAAAAGCCATGTTCCCCAAATTCCGACCGCAGCGTTTAAGATACCGAAAAGCAGAGAAGTTCTTGCCAAACCCAGACGCGGCACGAGAAAAAGCGGAAAAAGCAGGGAAGCGACGAGCGCGCCGATATAATCAAAGGCGAGAACGCGCGAAATTAAATCCTTGAAATCCAGTTCGTCCTTTAGAATCCGCATCAGAAGCGGAATTTCTAAACCGACGAGCGTTCCTATACCGAAAACTATTCCGTAAAGAACCAAACTAAAATAAGAAAGTTTAGCGAATGCGAAAAAAAGAAGCGGCGCGGAAAATCCGCCTAAAACAGCGACCGCAAACTCGACATCAATAAATTTTTCGGCAATACGCTTTTCGATAAAACCGGAAAGATACGAACCGACACCCATTGCAAACAAATAAACGCCGATGATAATCGAAAACTGTGTAACCGAATCGCCCAAAACATAAGACGAAAGTGTTCCGGCAAGCAGTTCGTAAATCAGCCCGCAAGTAGCGATGATAAAGACGTTTAGAAATAAAAGCGGCGTGCGGTTCATTTTAAATGATGAATTATGAACGATGAACGCGGTACGAAAGACAAATTCGTCATTCATCGTTCATAACTCATCGTTCATTTTTAGCCTCCCTGAATTGCCGCCGCAATTATCATTGCCATACCGATTATCATCGAGCCGATAAGGACGGCGAGCGCGACGTTCTGATCGTCTTCGATTTCTTTTTTTATTGAAAACGGCACGACTCTGACGATAATAAAAAACGCCGCCGCGAAAACAATCAAGCCGAGAAAGACAAAGATTATTGTCGTTACCAAAACCGGCAAAAGCTCGTCTAATTTGACGATGAAAGCTAAATTTGTCAGCATTATTTTCCTCCGCGATAACCGCCGAAAATAAACGGCATATGAAAATACGAGTTGCGCCCCGCATTAGCAAATTCCCAGCCAAACCAGGACGAAGTTACATAAAATAAAATAATACTCGCGCCGAAAAGCAAGAAAAGAATTTTTTTAATCATAATCTTTTTTAATGGTGAATGATGAATGAAAAAACAATTTTCCCAAATTCACCATTCATCATTTATCATTCACCATTTGTGCTAAACATACTTTCGCTCCAGCGCCTTGATTCAAACATAAATTTGCGAACCAGAGCCGCAAGCGGCAGAAGCGAAAGCAGAACAAACGACAATATAAAATTTACGCCCCGCGCGACGTTTTGCTCGACTTTGACCGAAACGGGAAGCGGCTGCGCGAAATTTTGCCAAGTGCCTTCGACACGCAGAGTGTATCGTCCCGCTGGCAGGGACGAAAGCGTGGCATCCGAATTTTGCCCGCCTTCCGACCAGCTTTCGCCGTCTTCGACACCCGAATAATACTCAATCGGAACATTGATTGATTCGACTTCGTTATTCTGTTCGTTTATCAAATCAACGTCCAAATCCGCGTAAGAATTGCTGACCGGCGCACGCGCCGAAATTTTTACGTTCCGATTTCCGCGCAAATCAAACGGCTGACTGAAAACCGTCTGCTGCGTGTTTTCGTTTGCCGTCGGCGCAAGCGTTATATTCTCCGACAAGACCGTTGAGCTTCCGAAACCGTCGAGCGGAAACATAAGGATGGCGGCGACGCACAGCAAACCGAGCATCGCTAAACCGGCTTTGATATAAAATCCACCCATAAACGACTGATTCGGCGCGACGTTCCGGGGTTTTGGTAAATCGGAAGCGCCAAACGCTTTTTCGATTTCTTCAACTGTTCGGTAAGTTCCGAGCGACCAATTTATCTCGTTTGCCGTCGTCTCGCACGAAAGCATCTGCGGCGGCGCAACAAAATCAATCGCGCGGACGGTTTCGCCGACTTCGACGCGCCAGTAAAATTCACCTTTGACATGTTCGACACGCGCCGCCGCGTCTTGAAAAATCCTGAATGTCTCGCCGTTGTAAACGGCGTTTTTGCCAGACGACACAACGTCCGCGACATTTGCGGGTTCGACGAAATTCCAGTGATTGTCCGAATGAACCAGCCAGCGAAAACCAATTTTCGGGTTGTAGAGCAGATATTCGTGCCAGAAATACTGCGTTCCTTCAATCGTTACACTTCGCACAACTGCGCCGATAATTTTCAATTTCGTGTCGCCTGCAAAAATTCCTTCCGCGCCAATCGGCAAAACAAAATCGTCGGTGGGTGAAGGCTGCAAAGCGTGCAAAAACTTCAAATTGCCTTGATTGATATCGAGCAGCGAATTGCAGAACGGACAGGTTACGCGCTCGGTTCGGTCGGGTGCGACGAGTTCTAAACTTCCGCCGCAGTTCGGACAACCGATTACGGCGGCGGAAACTTTTCCGGCTTCGCGTTCCGCAGGGTTTCTATCCGCAAGCCCTAAATCATCGAGTGAAACTTGCTCGCCGACGAAAACGAGCGGCGGATTTGCGCTGTAATCGATTGTCGCAAACGCGCCGCCCGCGCCTGACAAATCGGCGTAATCGGTTTTTTCGTTCGGCACAAACTGAAAAGGAATTTCGCCGTCGGCTGCTCGGGCGATTGCCGTGCCTTTTTCGGCGACAATAAAAGCAGTTTTGTCCGGAATTTGCGGAACGGCTTGTCCCAATTGCAAAGTTTCAAACGTCGGAAGTTGCGCGCTGTCGCCGGACAATGTTTGACGAAAAGTTAAATAAAATCTGCCTTGCGCTTCGGCAAGCCAGCCCGTCAAGCCGTTTGAAAACGTCGCATACCATTCGTCCCAAAATCCGCCAAGTTCTTCATGTGCGAGCTGCGCGTGTCCGGTCAGTTCAAAACGATTCCCGCGAAAATCGCCTTCGAGTCCGATTTTCAAAGGCGATTCCGATTCGGCAATCTCGGCAACTTTCCCCAAATCTTCGAGCCTTCTATCGTTTCGCGCCACTGCCGAACGGCAAAACGGGCAAACAAGCACAATCGTCGAGCCGGATTTGAACTGAATCGGCGCGGCGCACGACGGACAATTTGCTTGCAAAACGCTCATATTTTTTGTATCGCCGCCGTAGTTTCGACGACAGCGTTGCCGGTTTTGCCGCCGCGCTCGATTTTTTGAACGTTGACAGATTTTGCGCCTAAAAATTGATTCAAATTTGCTTTCCAATTCCACGCCATTCGCTCACGGCAGCAATAAAGATTAAAAGTTGCAATTTTGTGTTCGGGATAAGTGTGGCAGGCGAGATGCGATTCGGTCAGCATAACGATTCCGGTAACGCCGCCTTCGCCTTCGAATTGATGCCAAACGCCGGCACCGATTGTTTTCAAACTCAAATCATTGATAAGACACGAAAAAACCCGGCGCAAAATTTCAACCTCGCGCAGTTTGTCCGGTTCACAATCAAAGGCTTCAACGAGCCATTCAGTTCCAACAATCATCGGGTTTACCTAAAAAACTCTACGATTAATTTTGAAAAAAGTTTTTCAAAACTTACAGGGCGCAATTTACGTTATAATCGAAAGTCAGGGAAGCTATGTCGAGAAAAACTATAACCAAAAATTGTCTCTTTGTCATATCTTTATTGATTTTTTGTTTAATCTTTTCAGCTTGTTTGGCGGTTTCCCCAGGCGTCGACAAAAGCGGCAGCTACAGCGACAACAGCGCAAAAAATTCGACGCACGATTTCGACAAACCGAAAATCGTCGGGAAAATCACGTCTGACGAGATAACCGAAAGCAGCGGAATTGTCGCGTCCGGTTGCAGTGAAAACGTTTTTTGGACACACAACGATTCGGGCGGCGGCACTTTTTTGTTTGCAATAAACGGTAAAGGTGAAAAACTCGGAACCTGGAAAGTGTCGGGCGCGCAAAATAAAGATTGGGAAGACATTGCCGCTTTTAAGGACAAAAACGGCGAATGTTTTTTGTATGTCGGCGACATCGGCAACAACGAACGCCGTAAAAGCGAATTTACGATTTATCGCTTGAAAGAGCCTACGGTTTCAAGCGCCGACAAATCTTCGAGCAAAAAAAATCCGCAGACGACCGAAGCGGTGCAAGCGATTAAATTCGATTACCCGGATTCGGCGCACGACGCGGAAATTTTGCTTGTCCATCCGCAAACAGGCGACATTTACGTTTTATCCAAAAGTTTAAGTCAGTCGTCTGCCGTTTATAAACTGGCGGCAAACTATGATTTGAAAAAAACCAACACGCTCAAAAAAATTACGGATTTCAGCGTTCCTGCCGTGCCGGATGGATTTTTAACCGGCGGCGATATTTCATCCGACGGAAAGCGCGTCATCATCAGCGATTATTTTAACGGTTACGAAATCGCTCTGCCGACGGATGCGAAAAACTTTGACGAGATTTGGACGCAAAAACCAATCGTTGTAGATTTAGGCGCGCGCGAACAAGGCGAAGCCGTGTGTTATTCAGCGGACGGCAATTCGATTTTCGCAACCAGCGAAAAGAAAAATTCGCCGCTTATCGAAGTTGAGCGAAAATAATTTTATAAGATGAATGCACCACGAAAATAAGTAGAACACAGAGATTTCCAAGAAAGTTTAACCGCAGATAAACGCAGAAAAACACAGATGATTTTTGTATTTTAATTGATCGTTTACTTTTCACCATTCATCATTTCTTTTCTTCGGTATTCTCTGTGGTGAATTTTTTGCATAGAAACTAGTGGTCTTCGTCAGCGACTTCGCGCAGTTTTGAGATGTCGAGCATTTTCGAGAAATCCGCAAACCCGAACATCGTGTCGTCTTTGCAATAGTCGCAGTAAAAGCTGGCGTCTTCACCCAGATACATATCCTTCAAATGATAAGCGATAAAACAGCCGAAACAACGCTGCGCGCGCTTGCCGTAAACTTGCAAAATTTTGTTTGAATCGTTTGTTTCCATCGTTTATTTGTTTTGTTGCAGTAAAATCTTAGCACAAAACGATTTTCAATTTAACCGACGGAATTTTTGAAATCTGTTGATTTATCGAAAATAAAAGCGATGACTTAAAATTTTAAGTCACCGCTTTTATTCAGTTAAAGACAAAACATTTTACTTCTGCGCGGGTTTCATTTTCTCCTTCGCTTTGGCAAAATCACCTGCTTTGATAATCGTAATGTTGTCCGGTGTCAGATACTTACGCATTGCCGCATTGATTTGCTCAGCGGTTAAGGCTTGAATCTTGCTTTCAAGCTCTGCGTCCCAGGCAATCGTGCGGTTTAAGAAAAGATAACTGTTTAATTTGTTCGACAATTCACGGTCTTGTGCGCGCGCAAGCTGTCCTCTTTGCAGGAAACCTTTTTTCGCTTCTTCGATTTCCTGCGCCGTGAAACCGTCTTTCAAAAGTTTGGCGAGTTCGTCTTTGAACGCCGCTTCAAGTTTTTCCGCATTCTCCGGCGCGTAAATCGCATTGGCGAAAAACGTTCCCGTTTCGTCCAGAGAATTTGCATTAAATGAAGAACCGACACCGTAGCTCAAACCTTCTTTTTGGCGAATCCGAACAGCTAGACGCGAATTAAGGAATCCGCCGCCGAGCATATAATTGCCGAGTGAAAGCGCGGCATAATCCGGGTTATCGTCGCGGATTTTCAAATTAAGTCGCGCCACGAAAAACGCATTTGCCTTGTCGGGCGTTTCAAACGATTTGTTTATCGGCGAAACGGCGCGATATTCGCTTTTAATGCGTGTGAACGGCTGCGGACTTTTCCAGCTTCCGAAAAGTTCCTGCGTCAAAGCCGAAACTTCTTTCTCGTCAAAATCGCCGACGATTGTCATTTGCCCGTTCGACGCGCCGTAAAAATCTTTGTAAAACTTTTTAACGTCATCTAAAGTTACCGCTTTGATGTCGGCGATTTGTTCTTCAATCGTGCCGGAGTAATTCGGATGACCTTTCGGATAAATGTTGAAATGGCGGCTGAGTTCCGTAAAAGCAATTGATGTCGGCTCGCTTTTTTGGCTTTCAATCCCGGTTAAGGTTTCTTGTTTGAGCTGGTCAAATTCGGTTTGCGGAAATGCCGGCTCGCGCAGAATTTCGCCGACCAGACGCAAAACGGCGGGCAGATTTTGGCGCGTTGTTTCGACAATGACATTCGCACTCGTTGCGCCGCCGAAAACAAAAACTCGCGCTTTCAATTTGTCGAATTCGTCTTGAATCTGCTGGCGAGTGTGTTTCATCGTTCCGCGCTGCAAAAGCTGTCCGGCAAATTGGGCGGCATCGGCGCGGTTCATCAAGGATTTTTCGTCGCCGAAGCGCAAAATTAAATTTGCTACCACAGCATCGCCGCGATTTTCTTTCGGTAACAGCGCAACATCAAGTCCGCCGACTTTCATTCGTTTGACACGCGATTCGATATTCGTCGGGCTTGGGTCAAATGCTTCCCCTTGCGCCACCAGCGCATCGCCTTTGTAATCTTTGACCATCGCCGCCACGTCCGCTTCTTTGATGTTCGGAATTTCGGCGCGGTCAGGTTTTTGAGTCGGAACGAAAATACCGAGTGTACGGTTCGATTGTTTCAAATAAGTTTGTGCTACTCGCTGAATATCTTCCGGCGTAACTTTTTTAATGCGGTCACGGTTAAGGAACCATAAACGCCAATCACCGAGGGCAATCCACGAACTTAAAATCAAACCGACTTGGTTCGGGTCATTTAGTGTAAGTTCAAAGAACTTTAAAGCAGTTGTGCGGACGCGCTCGACTTCTTCTTTGGCAGGCGGATTTTTCGCTAAACTTTCAATCGTGTCGAGCATAGTTTTGCGTGCTTCATCCAAAGAATTTTCCTTTCTCAGTTCCGTTGCATACCAATTGTAGCCCGGCTCCTTAAACATAAAATTTGCGCCGAAAACCGAAGTAACTTTTTTTGTTTCGACCAACGCTTTATACAAACGTCCTGCCGGTTCATTGATCAAAATATTCGTCATTAAGGTAACCACCGCCGCATCCGGGTGTGAACCCGGCGGAGTATGATAACCGGCAACCAAATATTGCGTGTCGCCGACGCGCCGCACTGTTACTTGCCGTTCACCGTCCTGTGTCGGTTCAATTGTGTAAATTTCCGGTAGTTTGCGGTCGGGCTTTGGAATTACCCCGAAGTATTTTTGAATCAAATTCAATGTCTTCGCCTCGTCAAATTTTCCGGCGACAATTAAGACGGCGTTATCGGGTTGATAGTATTTTTTATAAAACGCCTGCAGGCGGTCAATCGGTACGTTTTCGACATCAGAACGCGCTCCAATGGTATCCTTACCGTAGTTGTGCCATTCGTAAGCCGCTCCCATCACTCTTTGCAGGGTTACGCCAAACGGATTGTTTTCGCCCGATTCCATTTCGTTGCGAACGACCGAAAATTCCGATTCCAAATCTTTTTTGGCGATGTAGGAATTGACCATCCGGTCGGCTTCCAAATCGAGCGCCCAATTCAAATTTTCATCATTAGCCGCGAATGTTTCAAAATAATTTGTCCGGTCAACCCACGTCGTGCCGTTCGGACGCGCACCGTGCGACGTGAGTTCGGCGGGAATATTAGCGTGGCGCGGCGTGCCTTTGAAAACGAGATGCTCCAAAAGATGCGCCATTCCGGTTTCGCCATAGTTTTCGTGGCGCGAGCCGACCAGATAAGTAATGTTGACGGTTATCGTCTGTTTGGTTTGGTCTGGAAAAAGCAGAACGCGCAAACCGTTTGCAAGCCGGTATTCGGTAATGCCTTCAACCGACGTAACTTTTTGAATGCCTTCCGGCATTTTGTTTTGCGCAAAAGCGGTGAAACATAGACTTAAAATCAAAAAAACTGACACAAAAAATCTTTGCGGTCTCATAATTTTCTCCTTGAGTTTGGAAATGTTCGGAAGCGTCGTTAAATCAAACGACGTTACTAAATTGTTTGTCGTGCGGAAATTTTAACAAATAGTTCGGTAAAAATAAAAGCTTTTCTTTACCGGTAAGGCTTTTATTTCAATAAATTTTGTGAAAAATTAATTTACTGCCGCTTGTTCTGCGTTACTTTCGGTTTGCTGTCGTGTGTCGGACAAACGCGGAAAAGTATTTATTTCGTTATGCCTCTGAAGAAAACAATTTAAGTTTGTCCGTCTCGCCAGGCAATTTAATCAAACTATCGAATTTGAAACCAATTTTTTCAAGCAGTCTGCCGGAACTCTCATTGTCTTGCGAGGTAATAGCCAAAACGCGCTTCAAGCCCAAAACATCTCTGCCGTATTTCATCGCGGCGTTGGCGGATTCAAAAGCATAACCTTGCGAGCAATACTGCGGCAAGAAGGCGAAACCAATATCGGCGTCGGGTAAGTACTCACGTTTGACGAAACCGCAAATTCCAATCGGCGTTTCGGTTTTTTTTGATTCAACCGCCCACATTCCGAAGCCGAATTGCCGGTAGCTGTTTGTAAAACGGTTTTCAATATATTCAACCGCGCCCGCAACCGAGCGCACATTTCTATCGCCGATGTATTTGATAAACGACGGCTGATTTAACAAATCGAGAATAAATTCGGCATCATCCGTGCAAACTTCACGGAGAATTGTGCGCTCGGTTTCAAAAATTTTCACGCTGTTACATTACAAACAAATTTACTTTTTGTCCGCTTTCATAGCTTCGGTTTTTTCCACAACGGAAGAAATATCGCCGCCGCAATGTGGGCAAAAACATTCTTCTGCTGATTTGCGCCGTCGCCTTGCGACTTCTTCGGCGAAGCCAGACGCTAGAATTCCGGTCGGCAGCGCAAAAATGCCGATGCCGAGAAAGGCTATAAACCCGCTCAAAATTTTTCCGAGCGGCGTAACCGGAAAAATATCGCCGTAGCCGACGGTCGTCAGCGTTGCTACGCCCCACCACATTGCCGCCGGAATGCTGGGAAACTTGTCGGGTTGCGCTTCGTTTTCAACCAAATAAATTAAGCTCGAAGAAAAAGAAGCAGCATTAAAGTCATCGCTGCAATAACGGTTAACTCTTCCTTTTTGGCGCGCACAACCTTATCGAGCGTATTTAATGATTTGACATAACGGCTCATTTTTAAAAGCCGAAATAATCGGAAGGTTCTCAAAAAACGAAGTATGCGTAAATCGGTCGGAAAAATTACAGGCAGAAAGGCGGGCAAAACAGCCAGCAAATCAACCAGCGCCATAAACGAAAACGCATATTTGACGCGACCGCCAAGCGGTTTTGAGTAGCTCGGATTAATAGGCGCAACCCATAGCCGAAGCAAATACTCGATGGAAAAAATCGTAACCGAAACTACTTCGATGGCGCGGAAAATCGCGCCGAATTGTTCGTTATACTCGTCAACCGTTTCCAGAATGACAGCGGCGCTATTAACGAAAATCAAAATCAAAAGCATCACGGCGACAACGCGGTCAATCGTTTCGCCGTCGTCGGTTTCGACCAAAACATCGTAAACCCGATACTTCAGCGCGTCGAGCATAAAATTTACAAAATAATTTTTATAATTTTATCGGGAATTAACCGCTTGCAAAATCTTGTCGTTGCCGCTTTCGCTTTGCTGACGCGCGTGATAAGACGAGCGCGTGAGGGGCGAAGATTCGACGTGCTTGAAACCGAGACTTAAACCGGTGCGTTTCCATTCGGCAAATTCTTCGGGCGTAACGTAGCGTTCGACAGGCAAGCGTCTTTCATAAGGCTGAAGATATTGCCCGATAGTCATAATGTCGCACGACACGCTTCGTAAGTCCTTCATCAGTTCGATGACTTCTTCAAACGTCTCGCCCAAGCCAGCCATAATTCCGCTTTTGGTTTTCATACGCGGAAACTCAGTGTCGCGGTAATGCGCGGCGCGGTTCAGTAATTCTAAAGTCTGCGTGTAAATCGCGTCGGGACGAACGCGGCGGTAAAGGCGTGCGATGGTTTCCGTGTTGTGATTTAAGACTTCGGGACGAGCGGCTAAAACCGTATTCAAAGCGTCTTCCTCGCCTTGAAAATCGGGAATCAGAACTTCGACCCGGCACGTTGGGTTCGTCTCGTGAACTTTGCGAATCGTTTCCGCCCAGTGCGCTGCGCCGCCGTCCGGTAAGTCATCACGATTAACTGATGTAATAACGGCGTGTTCTAAATCTAAATGCGCGACGGCTTCGGCAACGTGCAGCGGCTCCATCGGGTCTAAATCCGACGGCTTGCCCTTGTTGACGGCGCAAAATCCGCAATGGCGCGTGCAGGTGTCGCCGCCGAGCATAAACGTCGCCGTTTTGTCCGTCCAGCATTCAAAGATGTTCGGACAGCGCGCTTCCTGACAAACCGTGTGCAGATTTAAGCCTTCGATAAGTTTCAAAACCGCGTTTTGGTTGGTTGGGTCGCCGATTTTTACTCGCAGCCAATCGGGTTTCTTGAGCCGTTCGCGTTTCTTCTTAGCAACAAAATTATTTATTAAAACTGCTTCTTCAATCATAAAAACTCCGTTTGACAGTAGTTTAATTTATAAATTTTATCATTTCAATCACTAAATGTCTCCAACCGACATTTCGCGCGTGCGAAGATGTTTTTATGAAATGCGGTTTGCATTGCAAACTAGTTCTTGACAAAGTAGGTTGAGTTGATATATCTTATTTTTACCAAACAGGTTTGCAATGCAAACTGCAACAGTTAAGGAGAAGATTTATGAACAACGAACGCCGTAAAATTGAATTTGTCACGAAAGCTGCCAACGGATTTCGCGGAATACCGATGGTGCTTTTCGGGTTGGCTTTGATAATTTCGATGATTTTGAAATACGCGTCGGAACTGGACGCTCAAAGAAGAAACAATTACGGAAAAGATTTAACTGTAACTTTTACATTTTTTTTCTTCTGTATTGCTTTCGGTATTCTCGGGTTGCCGAAAATTAAAAATTACTATCGCAAAAAATACGGTCAAGCAACCGCCAAACCGGAAAACCTTCAAAGTTTTATCCAGAACATATTTTATATGCTTCCGCTCCTGGCGAGTTTTCTCGTCGGCGCGGAGATTGACGCGCAATACCGGCTGTCGTTTAGCGCGACGGTAATGTTCGTCGCTCTGTTTGCTTTCGGTTTATGGCAGGCGAATTATCGCGGCGTTTCAAATGTCATTTTATATGTCGCGGCGATTTTTTTTATTTCGAGTTTTCTGCCGTGGGAGAAAATTTTTCGCGCCGTGACCGTTCTTGACGATTACTATGCCCGCGGCAGCTTTTACCGCTCGATTTGTTCTTTGTTTGTAGGAGCCGCATATATCGTGATGGGAATTACGGATTACCGGATTTTATCGAAAACACTCAAGCCAATCACGAGCGAGGAGGAAGTTTATGAGTCTGTTTAAGGAAATAACGGAACTCGACAAACTGCTTCACGAACCGGCGCGGCTGGCGATTATGACGGCATTATCGAGCTGCGCGAGCGCGGATTTTACCTTTCTGCAAAGTTTGACCGGACTCAGTAAAGGAAATTTATCGAGTCATTTATCGAAACTCGAAGAAGCCGGTTTGGTGAAAATTCAAAAATCCTTCGTCGGAAAGATTCCGAATACAAACGTCAGCCTGGCTCAAATCGGCATTGAGGCGATTGAAGAACATTGGAAAAAGCTGGATGAAATGCGAGCGAGCGCGAAGACTTGGAAACCCAAAGTTGAAAAGCGGGCGGTTGAAATTTGAATTCTCCGTCAAAAAAGATGAATGATAAATACGAAATTATCATTCATCTTTTGCCGTTTTTAAATTTAATTTTAAGCCCGAGTTTTCTCGAACATCTCGGCGGCTTTGTCCCAATTGACAACCTTCCACCATGCTTTTAGATATTCCGGGCGGCGGTTGCGATAAGTAACGTAATAGGCGTGTTCCCAAACATCGTTGCCGATAACCGCGCGTTGTCCTTCGAGCAGCGGATTGTCTTGATTCGACATCGGTTTGATTTTCAATGTTCCGCCGTCGGAAATTACAAAAACCCATCCCGAACCGAAAAGTTTCGCGCCCGCATCGTTGAATTTTTCCTTGAATTCGTCAAAAGAACCGAAATCGCGGTCAATCGCTTCGGCTAACGCGCCCGAAGGTTTGTTATCATCGCCGCCCGACTTCAAAATGTCCCAGAACATCGAATGATTCAAATGCCCGCCGCCGTGGTTGCGAACCGCCGTTCGCGCCGCTTCGGGAACGTCCGATAAACCCGACAACAATTCGGTCAATGTTTTATCGTGTAAATCGCTCCGGTCTTTTAACGCTTCGTTTAGTTTATCAACGTAGGTTTGATGATGTTTGTCGTGATGAAGCTGCATCGTTTCCGCGTCAATCACCGGCGCGAGCGTGTCGTAACCATAAGGCAGCGGCGGCAGCTCGAATGGATATTTGGAATTAGCAACTTGTTCAAATGAACCTGATTTTTGATTTTCCATAGAAAATTCTCCTTTTTATCGTTTAATGTTTGTCCGATATGTTATTAAATTTATAAAAACAATTATTCGCTCGGTCTGCTGCCTGCGTCAATTCCTTCGACGCTCGCCTGGCGTACGACTTTGACGTGCAAATCGTCAATGACGCGCATTTGACACGACAGGCGAGTGTGGTCGTTCAAATCGGTTTTCGTAGCTAAAACGTTTCGCTCCGGTTCGCCGATTTCGCCCGGATCGCCCGCCAGAATCTCAACGCGGCAAGTTGTGCATTTGGCGTTTCCGCCGCAACGGTGCAAAATATCTATTCCGTTATCTTCAAGACACAAAACCAGTTTTTTTCCTTCTTCGACTTCAAAAGCGATTGTACCTTGCGACGCTTCCGCCGTAATTTTCGGCATATTAATCTATACTCCTGCAAAACAAATTTGGGTAAAACTTTTATACTTTGAATTTGTCATAAGTCAGTGGCGAAAAGCAAGTTGTAGAAAATTAGCCGCAGAAAACACGAATTTTAAGAATGATAAACGCGGAACGAGGAGCGATAAATTAGGAATAAAAAACATTTTGCTTTAAATTCATCATTCATCGTTCACTATTTATAATTGCATTTTAATCTGCGTTTATCTGCGGTTAATTTTTCTTAAAATTTCTATGCTGAGTCGCAAAATTAAATAGGAAAAACCGCGCTTAATTTGTCCGGCGCGCTGTCGCCGCGATACAAAACCTTTTCCAGAAACAATCCCGAAGGCGGCGCGGTAAATTGCGCAGGTACATTTGAAGGGAATTTCAAAAGCCTCTGAAAACCGTCGTAAGAGAGATTTCCGCGCCCGACTTCCGCCAGCATTCCGCAGATTCTTCTGACCATTTTCCACAAAAAATGACTCGCGCCGATGCGGAAACAAATCAAATCGCCGTCGGTGAAAACTTCGGCGCGTTCAACTGTAACGATGGTCGAATCGCGTTCGCTTTCGACTTCGCAAAAAGAGCGGAAATTGTGCCGCCCGACGAGCATTTGTGCTGCCTCACGCATTGCTTTTGAATCAAGATTATCTTTTATCCACCAAACATAATTTTTCGCAAAAGCCGTTCTTCTGGTCGAGATTTGATAAATGTAATAAAGCGCGATGGCGTCGTGTCGGGCGTGAAAATTCTCGGCGGCGTTTTGCACTTTTATAACGTTGATGTCGTGCGGCAAAAGGTCGTTTAAGGCGAATTGAATCTGGCGCGGTGCAACGTTTGTTTTCAATTCGGAAACTTTCAGATGCGCGATTTGACACAGCGCGTGAACGCCGGCGTCAGTTCTGCCCGAACCGTCGATTTCGACTCGACCTGAAAACAGTTGATAAGCCGCAACCTGCAATTCGCCCTGCACGGTTTTGGCATTATGCTGAATTTGCCAGCCGCGATACCGCGTGCCTTCGTATTCGATTTCGAGTTTCCAAGCAGGCATTTTTTTAATGGTGAATGATGAATGGTGAATGATGAATGAAAGAATTTTTTGGATTAACCATTCATCATTCACCATTCACCACTATTTCCCGATTTTTACTTTCTCGCGGTTTTGATTGACGGCGACATAGACGACTTCGGCTTCGGTTACTCTTACGCTCTGACCGCGACTGCCGAAGCGTTCGGCTTCGACGATAACTTTGGTCGTAATTGAAGTGTTGCCGACCTTTACTGTTTCGGCGTAAAAACTAACAAGGTCGCCGATAAAAACCGGTTGAAGAAAAATTACTTCCTTCATCGCCAGCGTAACAAAACGATCATGACCTGTATGACGCACGGCTTCGACGCCGCCGGCAATGTCTATGTAGCTTAAAATAATCCCGCCGAAAACCGTGCCGTGCGCGTTCGTGTCGCGCGGCATCATCGTAATTCGTATCGCCGCATTTTTTTGGATTTGCGGTTTTGGATCGAGAGTTACAGATTGTTCGGTTGTGTTTTTAGATTGATTTTTCATTCTTAATTTTTAATTTTGCATTTGTCCGAGCGTCCATTCTCGTATCGTGTCTTTCAATTCGTTTAAGTGCTTGTCGAAAAAATGTCCGCAATTTTCAAATACCACGAGTTTTGTTTCCGTGTTTTCAGCAACTTGCGTGACGAGCGAATTGAGGCTTTCGATTGAACCGAATTCGTCACGGTCGCCGTGAACGAAAAGAATCGGTTTGCGCCACTCCTTTAAAAAAGAAAAATCGTATTTATCAACCGGCGTTCCGATGCTGATAAGGCGAATAATTCTTTCATCCGCAAGCGCGACTTCGCCGCCGACGCGCGAGCCGAAAGAAAATCCGGCAAGCGTGATTTCTTTGTTCGGGTAGTTTTCAGTTAAAAAATCGAGCGCGTCTTTTACATCCTGTTTCTCGCCGTTGCCGTCGTCGTACGCGCCGGTCGAATTTCCGACGTCGCGAAAATTAAACCGAAGCGTAACCGAACCGGCTTCGAACAATCCTGCCGCCGCACGGTAAACAACCTTATTGTGCATCGTTCCGCCGCCTAAAGGATGCGGATGACATACGAGCGCCGCGCCTTTGATTTCACCCAGCGGTTCTTTCAAAATCGCTTCGAGTTTGCCGTGCGAAGCAGGAACAAAAAGATTGCCTTGTGGATACATAATTAAATTTTAGATTTTAGATTTTGGATTTTGGATTGGCAACTGCGGTTATTCAAAACATTTTGTCGGATTGGTTTTTTTAACTGCTTAATAAACCGAAATTTACTGCGACAAATAAAAATCGTGAACCGCAAAATTAAACTTGCGATTCACGATTCACGGTTGACGATTTACGAACTGCTATTTCATCGCTTTGCGCGGCAGTTTATCGTCCATCATCGCCGTTTGATAAACGAACGTCGCCATAATAATCGCCGCTTGTTTCATATCCTCGCTTTGGATGCGGTCGAAAACGTCCTGGTTCGAGTGATGTGTTCGAGTATCGTATTCGATTTCATCCTGGATGAATTGAAAGCCGGGAAGTCCGATTCTATCAAACGACAAATGGTCTGTGCCGCCCGTGTTGGAAAGCGTTGTCGTTGTTGCGCCCATATCTTTGAACGGCTCTAACCACGCTTTGAAAATCGGTGCAACCATTGCGTTTCCTTGTAGATAAACGCCTCGAATTTTGCCGGTGCCATTATCGAGATTGTAATAAGCGGAAAGTTTTTCGTAATCCGCGCCTTTAACGAGTTCCGATTTTGCTTGCTGTGCGCCGCTCGCCGCCATCGCTGGCATCATTGCATTTCCGCCGCCTTTCATTTCACCGAAATGCTGCGCGACGTAATTTGACGAGCCGAAAAGACCTTGTTCTTCGCCCGACCACAAAGCAACGCGAATCGTGCGGCGCGGCTTTAAGCCCGACGCTTGTATAATTCTTGCGGCTTCCATCGCTACGGCAACGCCCGCCGCATTGTCGGTCGCGCCTGTTCCGGCGTGCCACGAATCCATATGACCGCCGAGCATTACGACTTCATCTTTTAATTTTGGGTCGGAGCCAGGAATTTCCGCAACCGTGTTGTAAGCCATCGGGTCGTTGTCGTTGTATTCAGCCGCAATATCAACCGTCATTTTGAGTTTTTCGCCTTGGTTTATCATTCGCACCAGCCGATTGTAATGCTCGGTGGCGAGCGTCAGTTGCGGAATCATTTTCGCTTCGGCTTCTTTTTGTTGCGGCTGCAAACGTCTGCTGCTGAAGAAATCCGCCGGACTTGTCGGAATTTCTTGCGCGACAGTCGCGCCCTGCACAAAAATAGTTCCGCCGCTTCCCGCGCGGCTGTTGTCAACCAAAACCGCCGCGCCTTCCTGCATTACGAAATTCATCCGCTTTGCGCTCTGCACGAACGCCTGCATTCGCTGCTGCATTTGTTCGGGCGTCGCCTGCGCTTGTTGCGGACGCTGGACGGTTGCCGGATTCGGCGCGTTCGCCAATTTTGCCAGTTCTTCGTCGGATCGGCGGCTGCCCATCGCTTCAAAGTTAGCCTTCACTTCACGCGCGTCGGAAACCAGCACGATTTTGTCTTTCAATTGTCCTTTATATTTTTCATAATCGGCATCGGTTTTCGGATTGAAATAAACGACATCAGCCGTTACCGCGCCTTTTGTCGAGGGCGACCACGCTTTCGGATAAGCAATTAGCGGAATGTCATACGGCGCGACGACCTGCGCGTCAAAATTTTTCAGCGTCCAGCCGCGTCCGAACGGTCCCCACGCTTCTAAATGCGCGTTCTGCATTCCCCACTTCGCCATCGTGTCGCGCGTCCATTCGTTGGCGCGTTTCAGCGCGGGCGATCCCGTAAGGCGCGCGCCGATAACGTCGGTCAAATAACTCAAAGTCTGCATTACTTGAGAATTTTTCAAGCCTTCCTCTTTTATTTTATCAATTACTTCCTTAGGCGCAGCGTAACTTTTTACAGTGGTCGCGGCAGGAACCGGCGCGCTAGTCTGCGCCAGCGCGACTGACGGAATAAAAATGGCGTAAAGCAGAAAAACGCTTAACAATTTGCGTCGTAACATTAGATTCCTTCTCCTAAAATTAATTTAGGCTCTAGTGTAGCAAAGCTGGTCTAGAGCGGATTATTTTCAAGTAATTTTAACAGTAATCGAAACAAGTTTTCTTTTCGATTATTAAAACGATATTCGCATTCTTTCAAATGCAGATAGAAAG
>JAABUN010000273.1_pt1 | contig 134839 bp, 138 predicted proteins | sample 5559311 | NCBI WGS metagenome assembly JAABUN01 (sample SAMN10711877, study PRJNA513370) | rock metagenome | isolation source: Antarctica rocks | place: Antarctica: Victoria Land, Siegfried Peak sud
TCGAGGACCGCGTCCACCCCCGCAGCCTCTGCTCATCCCCGGCCCGCAACACCAGCGGCTCCACGCGCGACATGCAGCATTGTCTCAACCACAGACAGCAAAGTCACTAACGACACGCGACACTAGGCTGCCGTGATGCCTGACGATCCCCGCCTGGACCTGCGGGCACTGCTCGATGCTGTCGAGGCCGCTCCGCCGACCGCCGGTGTCGAGGCCCTGTCCGTCGCGCTGTTGGCCGCGGTGGGTGCGACCGAGGTCAGCTTCCTGATCGCGGACGTCATCAGCGGCTCGCTGGCCCGGCTGGCCCGGACCAGCCCGGACGGGACGACGCCGGACGACGGCGCGGAACCCCAGTCGGTGCCGATCGAGGGCACCGCCGCCGGGCGGGCCCTGCGCACCCAGCAGGTGCAGGTCGTACGGGCTGACGTCGGGCACCTGACCGACGGTGACACCGGCGGGAGAGCGGACGGGCAGTCGGGCCCAGGTGGTGTGTGGCTGTACGCGCCGGTGACCGAGCGCGGGGAGGCGGTCGGAGTGCTGGAGCTGCTGCTCCCGGCCGACCCCGATGAGGCGACGGTGGCCTACGTGAGGTCGACGGCACACGCGCTGGCGTACGTGGTGATCGCGGACCGCCGGTACACCGACCTGTACGAGTTCGGGGCGCGCAGCGTCCCGCTGACGCTGGAGGCCGAGATCCAGCGGCGGCTGCTGCCGGCCTCCTACACCTGCGAGACGGGGCAGCTCACCCTCGCCGGCTGGTTGGTGCCGGCGAACGAGGCCAGCGGGGACACGTTCGACTTCGCCCTGGACCGCGACACCCTGCACCTGTCGATCACCGACGCGATGGGGCACGGGGTGCTGGCTGCGCAGCTCGCGACGCTGGTCGTGGCGAGTCTGCGCAACCGTCGCCGCGGCCGCGCGACCATCCAGGAGCAGGCGGCCGCCGCCAACGACGCGCTGCACGAGCACGCCGGCAGCGACGAGCTGGTCACCGGCCTGCTGCTGCGCGTCGACCTGGCGACGGGTGCCGCCGAGGTCGTCAACGCCGGACACGTGCCGCCGCTGCTGGTCCGGGCCGGGCAGGTCAGCGAGCTCGACCTGACGGCCGACCCGGCGTTCGGGGTGCTGCGCGCCACCGACTACGAGCTGCAGCGGATCCAGCTGGAAGCCGGAGACCGGCTGGTGCTGCTGACCGACGGGATGCTGGAGCGCAAGGCCATCGAGGCCCGGCTCGCCGCGCTGCTCGGCCGGATCGGGGAGCTGCACCCCCGTGAGGCCGTGCAGGCGCTGACCGGCGCGGTGCAGCGGGCCGCCGGTGGGCCGCTGCTGGACGACGCCACCGTGCTGGTCCTGGACTGGTACGGCGGGCCCGACCAGGACCGCGGCGCCACCGCCGGTGCCACCCGGGGACGTGCCTCCGGCCCTGGAGCCAGCCCGCTCTGAGGGGGACCTGGGTCGTGCAGGCCCGGGCACCGCCCCCTCGACGTCAGCGCCTCCGGAGATGGTGCTCGACGATGTAGCTGCCCACTCGGCGGCCGAGCGCGTTGCCCTGCTCGGTCGCGAAGCGGAAGTGGATGCCGGCTCGCACGCGCGAGTCGGCGTTCTCGTCGGCCGCTTGCGTGAAGGTGTCGAACGAGCGGACCGGGTTCGCCTCGAGCGCGGTCAGCGATCCCATCGAGAAAGGCACACGATCGGTCCTGAAGCTCCGCTTGAGGACCTCGGCTGCTCCGGCGCCCAGAACGCTGTGCGTCGAGGGGTAGTCCTGGACCGGCGGCGTCTCGAGAAGACGCAGACAGAAGGCAGCGCCTGATGCGTCAGCGCTCGCCTGCCGGGTCGTGCTGACGGTGTCCACACATGCCGACGTCGCGGCGTGCCCCCGTCTCATCCGCTGACCCGGCTCACCCGTGCGGAGGCCGAGTGCCTGTAGCGGGCGTACGCCGGGACGAACGGGAGGGAGGTGGCCGGTAGGAGGGTGGTGGAGGTCGCGGCCGCGCCGTGCCGGCGCGGGCCGGGCGCGCTGCGCAGCTACTCGTCGGCGGGCGCCGACTGCGCGTTCTCCTGCGGGACGAGGCCACCGGTGTCGGGCTGGTCGCCCACGGCCTGTCGCTCCTGCTGGACGGACTCCTCGATGCTCTCGCTCGCCGTCGCTGCCAGGCCGGTCGGTTCGCTGGATGTGGTCATGACGGCGTCCTGCCCCGAGCCGGCCCCGGCGACGCCGACCGGAACCTCTCGACCCTCCCCGAGACGGTCCAGGTGCTCGCGGGCGGCTCGCCGCCCGCCACGACCCCACGCGCCGCTGCCGCACTGCTCGGCCCACGGCAGTCAGGACGCGTCCCTGCTGCGGCGCCCACTCGGGTGCCTGCCGGAGCGAACAGCATTTTGCGGCTGTTCACGCGCAGTCTCAGAGCGCAACTCCCAGTGACGCAGTGGGCCTCTTAGCGTCCGCAGCCCGCTACGCCTCTCGATCACATCGTGGAGACCTCGTGCGTCCAGGACTCGCAGCGCTCGCTCTCGCCCTCGTCCTCCCGGTCACCCTGGCGGTGACGCCACCGGCCGCCTCCGCAGCCGCTCCGCCCGTCCCGAAGGTGCCCACTCAGCTGTACGGCGGGGCCTGGCCGACCAGGCACGTGCAGGGCGTCGTCGTCGACCGCAAGGCCGGCCACGTCTACTACTCGTTCACCCAGATGCTGGTGAAGACCGACCTGCAGGGCACGGTGCTCGGCACCGTCGAGGGCTTGACCGGCCACCTGGGCGATCTCGACCAGAACCCGGCCGACGGACGCGTGTACGGCTCCCTGGAGTACAAGGAGGAGCAGGCCTTCTACATCGCGATCTTCGACGGGCGCAAGATCGACCGGATCGGGATGGACGCAGAGCGCGACGGCGTCATGACGACCGTGTACCTGCGGGAGGTCGTGCGCGACTTCACGGCCGACATGGACGGCGACGGCGGCTTCGACGGCGACGTGGCGGACACCCCGGACCACCAGTACGGCTCCAGCGGCATCGACGGAGTCTCGTTCGGGCCGGAGTTCGGAGGGCCCAGGGGCCGCACCAAGCTCATGGTCGCGTACGGGATCTACACGAACCTGGAGCGCGAGGACAACGACTACCAGGTGCTCCTGGAGTACGACGTCCGCAACTGGTCCGCCTACGAGCGGCCGCTGACCCAGGTCGCCCCCCACCGCAGCGGCCCTCGCGGCCACGGCGACAAGTTCTTCGTCTACACCGGCAACACGCACTTCGGCGTCCAGAACCTGGAGTACGACCGGTACACCGGCAACTGGATGATGGCCGTCTACCAGGGCCGGAAGCCCGAGTTCCCGAACTACTCGCTGTACATGGTGGACGGCGGTGCCAAGCCGGTGCGCCGGCCGCTGGTCGGCCAGCCGGACGGCGAGCGCGGCCTCGTCCTGCCCCTGCTGAAGCACGGCCGCTACGACAGGGCGACCGGCATCCACGGCTGGGAGTCCGCCGGCAACTACGGCCTGGAGTCCCTGGGCGACGGGACCTACTACATCGCCACCGGCAAGGCCGTCGTCGAGGACGGCGTGCGCAAGCAGGACGCGTACCTGGACCTGCACTACTGGACGGGGGAGACGCCGACGCCGTTCCGCCGGTTCGTCCCCGTCGGCTGACCCGCCGACGCTCGGCCGGTCCCGGCAGCTCACCGACGACCGCCAGCCCGCGGGCACGCCCGCGGGCTGGCGGTCGTCGGGCTGGTCGGCACCGGGCGCGGGGCCGGCGGGTCGACGAGTGCGGCGGGGTGACGCCAGCAGGCGTTCGAGAGGCACGAGCACCACGGGCCGTTCCCCGAAGTCTGCTCGACCCTTGTCGCAGCAGGTCAGCGACCTGCGCGGGAGTGTCCGAGGGGGGACTTGAACCCCCATTCCCCGTAAAGGGAACTAGCACCTCAAGCTAGCGCGTCTGCCAATTCCGCCACCCGGACGAGTGGCCCGGTGGCGAGCACCGGACGACGAGGAGCATACAGGCGCGGGGGAGCGGCCCGGGCCGGGGATAGCGTGCGGCAGACCTGCCCGCGACCCGAAGGAGCCAGCCGTGCCGGACCCCCAGGACGAGGTCGTCGACATCTGCCGCGACCTCATCCGGTTCGAGAGCGTCAACGACGGGACCGGGCGCGGCAAGGGGGAGCGCGCGGCGGCCGAGCACGTCGCCGGCCTGCTCGCGGAGGTCGGCCTCGAGCCCCAGCTGTTCGAGTCGGCGCCCGGTCGGGCGAGCGTGGTGGCCCGTGTCGAGGGCGAGGACCGCAGCCGCGACGCCCTGCTGATCCACGGCCACCTCGACGTGGTGCCGGCCGAGCCCAAGGCGTGGACGTACGACCCGTTCGCCGCCGAGGTCGCCGACGGCTGCGTCTGGGGGCGCGGGGCGGTCGACATGCTCGACATGGACGCGATGGTGCTGTCGGTGTTCCGCGACCGGCTGCGCACCGGCCGCAAGCCGCCGCGCGACGTGGTCCTCGCGTTCGTCGCCGACGAGGAGGCCGGCGGGACGTTCGGCGCGAGCTGGCTCGTCGACCACCACCCCGGGCTGTTCGAGGGGTGCACCGAGGCGATCAGCGAGGTCGGCGGGTTCAGCCTGTCGGTGAACGACGACGTGCGGCTGTACATGATCGAGACGGCCCAGAAGGGCATGGGCTGGCTGCGGCTCACCGCCGAAGGCACCGCCGGCCACGGCTCGATGCTCAGCACCGACAACGCGGTCACCGAGCTGTGCGACGCCGTCGCCCGGCTCGGCCGGCACGAGTTCCCCCTGCACCTCACCCAGACCGTGCGGCGCTTCCTCGCCGAGGTCAGCGACGCGTACGGCGTGGAGCTCGACCCGAACGACCTCGACCAGGTCCGCTCGGTGCTCGGGCCGATGTCGCGCATCGTCGGCGCGACCCTGCGCAACACCGCCAACCCGACGATGCTCGACGCCGGCTACAAGCACAACGTCATCCCGAGCAGCGCCTCCGCGATGGTCGACGGCCGGTTCCTGCCCGGGTTCGAGGACGCCTTCGAGCGCGAGCTCGACGAGGTGCTCGGCCCGCGCATCACGCGGGAGTACACGCACTACGACATCGCGCTCGAGACGGAGTTCGAGGGGGCGCTGGTCGAGGCGATGGTCGCCTCGCTCAAGGCGGAGGACCCGGGCGCACGGCCGGTCCCGTACGCGCTGTCGGGCGGGACGGACGCCAAGAGCTTCAGCCGGCTGGGCATCCGGGGCTTCGGCTTCGCGCCGCTGCGGCTGCCGGCCGACCTGGACTTCTCCGGCATGTTCCACGGGGTCGACGAGCGGGTGCCGCTGGACGCGCTGCGCTTCGGCGTCCGGGTGCTCGACCGGTTCCTCGACGCCTGCTGAGGGCACACCGGTGCGACGCACGCCCTGCGACCGAGGAGTCCCCGTGCCGCTCGCCCGCCGCCCCGACGCTGCCGTGGGCACGCTCAAGGTCGTCGACCGCAGCTCCCTGAACTGGCTGTACATCACCTACAACACCGTCGAGGAGCTGGTCCGGGTCACCCCGGGCGGCAAGACGCGACCGGCCGCGATGCAGGGCTTCCGGTGGCGCTCGCCGCTCGTGCTGGACGTCGTGCTGCGGCCGGGCAACCGCTTCCAGAGCGGCCGCCCGGTCACCACCGGCAGCGTGCTGCAGGCCTTCCACGAGCAGCAGCGCTGGCAGGCGCCGCACCCGCCCGGCACGCACTTCAACATCGACCACCGGACCCGGCTGGAGGCCCTCGGGCCGGACCGGCTGCGCTTCACCCTGCCCGAGCCCGACGGCCTGCTGGTCGGCAAGCTGCGGGCGATGCACATCATGGACGCCGACTTCTGGGAGGACCTCGGCTTCGGCTACGCCAGGACCGAGGCGACCGGCGAGGGCCACTGGTGAAGCCTCGACGGACCGGGCCCCTGGGGGACCGGCCCGTACGCCCTGGTCCAGGGCTACTCGACGATCGAGACCGACCGGCTCGACATCGGCGGCGCGCCCGGCTCGGCCACCTGGCTGCAGCGCGAGCACCGCACCGACACCGTCCGGCTGGTCGCCAACCCCACCTACTGGGACCGCAGCCGCGGCCCGGGTCCGGCGGAGGTGCTGTTCCGCAACGACCTGCCGCTGGAGCGGGCGCTGGACCTGGTCTGCGACGGCGAGGGGGAGGTCGACCTGGTCACCGAGGTCCCGGCCGCCCGGGCGCAGCGGGTCCGGGACAGCCGGCACGCCCGGCTCGTCGCGGTCGACGCCTTCCGCGTCCTGGCCGGGGCGTTCGACCGGACCTCGACCACCCTGCCGCTCGGCGACGTCCGGGCCCGGCGCGCGCTGAACCTCGCGGTCGACCGCGCCGCCCTGGTCGATGGCGCCCTGCACGGCTGCGCCCGCCCGCTGAGCGGCCTCACGCCGCACGTGCCGCTGACCGGTGCGGTGCTGTTCCCTGATCGGCTCCGCCCGTACCCGCACGACCCGGCGAAGGCCGCCGCGCTGTGGCAGGCGGCCGCGGGCCCGGGTCGCCGGACGCTGCGGCTGGCCGCGCTCGAGCCCTGGGCCGAGGTCGCCGGGCAGGTCGCCGCGCAGCTCGAGAGCAGCCTGGACCTCATCGTCGAGGTCGACGTCCTCGACGCCGAGCGCGAGCGCGACGCGCGGCGCCGGCTGGCGGCCAAGGACGGTCCGCAGGGTTGGGACGTGCTGCTGCTGGACCACGGCGCGCAGTCCGCCGACGCCCCGCCGATCGAGCTGCACCGGGCCTTCGCCGGGCGCACCGGGGAGTTCCGCAGCGGCCCGGTGCTGGACCGGTTCGAGCAGCTGTACGCCCGGATCGCGGCCCAGACCGGCCCCGGCCGGCAGGTCCTCGCGGCCAACCGGGTCGACCGCTTCACGACCCGGCAGGCACTGGCGCTGTTCCTGGTCGCTCCCCAGGCCCTGTACGCCGTGAACGACCACGTGCGGTTCCGCCCCTACCGCACGACCTTCGAGCTGGCCGACACCCGCGTCACCGCGGCGCACTGGTCGCGCCGGTGACCCGCTACGTGCTCGACGCGCCCACGCTCCTGGAGGTCGTCGCCCGTCAGCTGCCGGTGCGCCCGGAGCACCAGCTCGTGGCGCCGGGGGCGATCCGGTCCGAGGCGCTCGCCCTGCTGCTCGCCGCCGTGCAGCGCGGCGAGCTGGCCGAGGAGGTGGCGCTGGAGCACCACGAGCGGCTGACCGCGCTGAAGATGCGGCTGCTCGACGACCGGGTGTCGCGCCGCACGGCCTGGCGGATCGCCCGCGAGCAGGGCTGGACGACGACGCGGGACGCCGCGTACATCGCCGTGACGCGGCTGCAGGCCGACGCCCTGGTCACCGTCGACGCCGCGCTCGCCGAGAGGGTGGCCGGCCTGGTGCCGGTGGCACCGCTCCGCGTGCTGTCCGTCTGAGCGCTAGGTCGCCAGCGGCGGCAGGTGCGGCTGGACCTTGCGGCGCACTGTCACCTGGCGGCGCCCGTCGGGCCACAGCGTGTGCCGGGCCAGCTCCCACTCGCCGTACTCGGCGTGGATCTGGAGCAGCTCCTTGGTCTTCGCCCGGTCGGCGCCTGCGGGGATGCTCACCGCGCGGTACTCGTACTCGGCCATCCGCCCAGGCTACCGAGCAGCGGGGTCGCTCACGCGCCGGACGCGTCGACCGACTCGCGCAGCAGCGCCGCCAGGCGGGTGCGACGCGGGCGGGCGCCGCCGTCGCGCACGGCCCGGGCGAGGGCCGGGCCCGCAGCGTGCACGACGGACAGGTGGCGCTGGGCGCGGGTGAAGGCGGTGTAGACCAGCGGCCGGGACAGCAGCCCGCCGGCCTCGGCGGGCAGCACGGCCACCACCGCGGGGAACTCCGAGCCCTGCGCCCGGTGCACCGTCACGGCCCAGCCGTGGGCCAGGTCGCCCACCGACCGGGGCGAGACCTCGACCGGCCCGGCGCCGGCGAAGGCCACCGTCAGCGTGCGGTCCCGCGTCGACGTCACCACGCCCACCTCGCCGTTGGCGAAGCCCTCGTCGAGGTGGTTGGCCGTCGCCACCACCCGGTCGCCGGCGTCGAAGCCGCCCACCTCCCCGCTGCCCGGGTTGAGCCGCGCCTTGAGGGCGGCGTTCAGGGCGACGGTGCCGGCCGGCCCGCGGTGGACCGGCGTGACGACCTGCACCTCCGCCGACGCGATGCCGAGCGCGCGGGGGATCGAGTCGCAGACCAGCTGCACCGTGCGGTGGGCCGCCTCGCCGGCCTCGCGGGCGGTCACCACGACGACCTCGTGCCGCCCGTCCGGGGGTACGGCGGGCAGCTCGCCCCCGCGCACGGCCGTGGCCAGCCGTGCGATCGCGCCGCCCTCGGCCTGCCGGTAGAGCGTGGTCAGCTCGGTGACCGGCACCGCGCCGCTGTCGACGAGGTCGCCGAGCACCCGGCCGGCGCCGATGGAGGGCAGCTGCGCCGGGTCGCCGACCAGCAGCAGGTGGCAGCCGTCGGCGCACGCCTCCAGCAGCGCCGCGGCGAGCTCGGCGTCGAGCATCGAGGCCTCGTCGACCACGACGACGTCCTCGTCGAGCGGCCAGTCGGCGTCGCGCTGGAAGCCGCCTGCCATCCCCCCTGTCACGAGGCCCTGCGCACCGAGCAGCCGGTGCAGCGTGGTGGCGGGCGCGTCGCACAGCTCCTCGAGCCGCTTCGCCGCCCGCCCGGTCGGCGCGGCCAGCGCCACGGACTGCCCGCGGGCGGCCGCGAGCCGCACGAGGGCGGCGACGGTCCGGCTCTTGCCGGTGCCCGGCCCTCCGGTCAGGACGCTCACGCCGTGCTCGAGCGCGGCGGCGACCGCCTGCCGCTGCGCCTCGTCGAGCTCCTGCCCGACGGCGCGGACGGCGGAGGCGTCGGCGATCGGCTCGGCGACCGCGAGCAGCCGGGCGGCCCCGTCGGCCACGGCCTGCTCGGCGACCGCGTACCGGGCCAGCGACAGCAGCCCGTCCTCGCCGTGCACGCGCTCGTCGTCCAGCGCGGCGGTCAGCGCGGCCGCCGGGTCGCGGGCGCCCTCCGCCCGCACCGCCTCCGCGACGTCCTCGGCGGGCAGGCAGGTGTGGCCGTCGCGCGCGGCCCGGACCAGCACGTGGGCGATCAGCGCGCGGCCGCGCCGCGGGTCGTCCGGGCGGGCGCCGGGCAGCAGCGCCCGGGCGAGCACGTCGGCGTCGCGCAGCGCCACGTCGGCCAGCTCGAGCAGCCGCCAGGGGTCGTGCTCGAGCGCCGTCGCGGTCCCCGCGCCGATCAGCCGCACGGCGGGCCCGGCGAGCCGCGCGGGCAGGCCGGCGGGGACGAGCAGGGCCGCGACGTCGTAGGCCTCCTGCGCCGCGAAGAACGACGTGACGAGGCGCTCTGCGCGGCTGCCCAGCATCTTCGGCACGCGCCGCAGGCCGGCGACCGACACGTCGGCCGGGCAGACGACACCGGCCGCGGGCAGCGCCGCCGCGGTCGTGCGCCCCAGGCCGGGCCACAGGCCGGCCTCGGCGAAGGCGGCGAACACCGGGTCGGGCGTGGACGGCCGCGGCTCGGCCGCCACGACCGCGTCGTCGGGGCGGCCCGGCTCCTCCGCGCCGAACAGGTCCAGCGCTCAGTCCTCGAGGTCGGCGGAGGACCAGCAGGGCATCGACTCGGGGTAGCCGAGGACCGGGGCGGACACGTCGTCGAGGGCGACGCGGATCTCGGCGGGCAGCGTGACGGCCTCGGCCGCGAGCGACGCCTGCAGCTGCGCGGCGGTGCGCGCGCCGACCACCGGCGCGACGACGCCCGGCCGGTCGCGCACCCACGCGAGCGCGACCGCGACGGGGGTGACGCCGAGGCCGTCGGCCGCGGTCACGACGGCGTCCACCACCGACCGCGCCCGGTCGTGCAGGTACGGCGCGACGAACCCCGCGAACCGCTCGCTCTCGGCGCGGCTGTCCAGCGGCGAGCCGGTGCGGTACTTCCCGGTGAGCACGCCGCGCCCGAGCGGCGACCACGGCAGCAGGCCCACGCCGAGCTCCAGCGCCGCGGGGACGACCTCGCGCTCGACGCCGCGCTCGAGCAGGGAGTACTCCACCTGGTCGGCGACGATCGGCGCCCGCCCGGGCCAGGCCCGCTGGTGGGCGGCGGTGGCGCCGAGCTGCCAGCCGCCGTAGTTGGAGACGCCGGCGTAGCGCACCCGGCCGGAGGCCACGGCGGTGTCGAGCGCCGCCATCGCCTCCTCCCAGGGGGTGACCGGGTCCCAGGCGTGCAGCTGCCACAGGTCGACGTGGTCCACCTGCAGCCGGCGCAGCGACGCGTCCAGCGCCGACAGCAGGTGGCCGCGGCTGGTGCCCCGCTGCATCGCCCGCGGGCCGGTCTCCCCGTAGGCCTTGGTGGCGAGGAGCACCTCGTCGCGCGGCACGACGTCGGCGAGCAGCCGGCCGAGCACCCGCTCGCTGGCGCCGCCGGCGTACACGTCCGCGGTGTCGACCAGCGTGCCGCCAGCCTCGCAGAAGGCGACGAGCTGGGCGGCGGCGTCGTCCTCGTCGGTGTCGGCGCCCCACGTCATGGTGCCGAGGGCGAGCCGGGACACGACCAGGCCGCTGCGTCCGAGGTGTCGCTGCTTCACGCCGCGGGACGCTAGTGCAGTCCTCAGCGCCGCCCCGCGCTAGCGTCCGGCCCATGAAGCTCGGACTGAACCTCGGCTACTGGGGTGCCGGCAACGACGCCGACAACCTCGTCCTCGCGCAGGAGGCCGACCGGCTCGGCTTCGCCGTGGCCTGGGTGGCGGAGGCGTACGGCAGTGACGCCCCCACCGTGCTGGCCTGGGTGGCGGCCCACACCGAGCGCATCGACATCGGCTCCGCGATCTTCCAGATCCCCGGCCGGTCGCCCGCCAACTGCGCCATGACCGCGGCCACGCTCGACACCCTGTCCGGCGGCCGCTTCCGGCTCGGCCTCGGCGTGTCCGGCCCGCAGGTCTCCGAGGGCTGGCACGGCGTCCGCTTCGACAAGCCGCTGGCCCGCACGCGGGAGTACGTCGAGATCGTCGAGCTCGCCCTGTCGCGGCAGAAGGTCCGCTACGAGGGCTCGCACTACGTCCTGCCGCTGCCCGACGGCCCCGGCAAGGCCCTGCAGCTCACCGTGCACCCGGTCCGCGAGCACATCCCGACCTACCTCGCGGCGGTCGGCCCGAAGAACCTCGAGCTGTCCGGGGAGCTGTTCGACGGCTGGCTGGCCATCTTCTACTCCCCGGAGTTCGCCCAGGACCAGCTCGCGAGCATCGCCGCGGGCCGCGCCAAGGTCGGCAAGACGCTCGAGGGCTTCGACGTGGTGCCGAGCGTGCCGATCGTCGTCGGCGACGACCCGCGCGCCTGCGCCGACCCGATCCGCGGGCACGCCGCGCTGTACGTCGGCGGCATGGGCAGCCGCGACAAGAACTTCTACAACCAGCTCGCCGTGCGGATGGGCTACGACGAGGCCGCCGCGAAGGTGCAGGACCTGTACCTCTCGCGTGAGTACGCCGCCGCCGCCGCGGCGGTGCCCTTTGAGTTCCTCGACCAGACCGCGCTGCTCGGGCCCAAGGAGCGGATCGCCGAGAAGATGCAGGACCTCGCGCGCAGCGGCGTCACCACGCTGACGCTGTCGCCGTTCGTCGGCGACCTCGAGGAGCGCAAGGCCATCCTGCGCACCGCCGTCGAGGCGCTCGAGCTGGCCGGCGTCGGCGACTGACCGGTCGGCTGAGGTCGTCCTCGGCGCTGCTGCTCGGCGCCGTGCAGGGCCTCACCGAGGTGCTGCCCGTCTCGAGCTCGGCGCACCTGGCCCTGCTGCCCTGGCTGCTGCGCTGGCCGGCGCCGCCGCACCCCACGACGCTCGCCGCCGGCCTGCACGGCGGCTCCTGCGCCGGCGTCCTGCTGGCGCTGCGCGCCGACCCGCCGCCCGTCCGGACGGCGGCGCTGGCGCTCGCCACCGCGGTGCCGGCCGCGGTCGCGGGGCTGCTCGCGGCCGACGCGGTCGAGGCCCGGCTGCACCGCCCCGCGCAGGTCGGGGCCCTGCTCGGCCTCGCCGGCCTCGCCCTGGCGGCCGCCGACCGCCGCCCGGAGGTCCGGTCCGTCGGCCCCCGCGAGGCGGCCCTCGCCGCGCTGGCGCAGGTCGCGGCGCTGGCGCCCGGGGTGTCCCGGTCCGGCGCGTGCCTGACCGCGCTGCGGGCCGCCGGCGTGCACCGGCGCGAGGCCGCGCGCTTCGCCCTGCTGATGTCGCTGCCGGTCACCGCCGGCGCGGCGGGCCTGACCCTGCTGCGCGCCGACCGGTCGGCCCTGCAGGCGCTGGCCCGGCCGCTCGCGCTCGGCGCCCCCACGGCGGCGCTCGCGGCGCGGGCCGGTGTCCTCGGTCTCACCGCGCGCGGCGGGCTGCCCCTGATCGTCCCCGCCGTCTACCGTCTCGCACTCGCCGCGCTGGTCATCCGCACCGCGCGCAGGAGGGACCGCGCGTGAGCATCGGGATCGTCGACGCCGTCGTGCTGGGGGTGGTCGAGGGGCTCACCGAGTTCCTGCCGGTCAGCAGCACCGGACACCTGACGATCGCCGAGGGGCTGCTCGGCCTGCAGGTCGACGATCCCGCGGTCACCGCGTTCACCGCCGTCATCCAGTCCGGCGCGATCCTCGCGGTGCTCCTGTACTTCGCCAAGGACATCGCCCGCCTGGTCGCCGACCTGTTCGGCGGCCTGCGGCACGCGGAGCAGCGGGCCGAGCCGGGCTTCCGGCTGGCCGTCGGCGTGGTGGTCGGCTCCATCCCGATCGGCATCGTCGGCCTCACGCTGCGCGACGTCATCAAGGGCCCGGTGCTGCGCTCGCTGGTCACCGTCGGCCTGGCGCTGGTCCTGTGGAGCATCGTCATGGTGGTCGCCGAGCGGCGCGCCACGCAGGACCGCGGCGAGCGCGACGTGACCGTGCGCGACACGCTGGTCATCGGGCTGGTCCAGTGCATCGCGCTGGTGCCCGGCGTCTCGCGCTCCGGCGCGACCATCTCGGCCGGCCTGCTGCTCGGCCTGGACCGGGTCACCGCCACCCGGCTGTCGTTCTTCCTGTCCGTGCCCGCGCTGACCGCGGCCGGGCTGCTGGAGCTGCCGAGCGCCCTCGGCGAGGGGGGCGGCCTGGTCCCCGTCCTCGTCGGCAGCGTCGTCTCCTTCGCCGTCGCGCTGGCGACCATCGCCTTCCTGCTGCGTTTCGTCGCCGCCAACTCGATCACCGCCTTCGTGCCCTACCGCGTCGCCCTCGGCGTGGTCGTGCTCGGGGTGCTGGGCGTGCAGGCGCTGTAGGGCTGCAGGCGGGACAGCGCCCGCAGGAGCGCCCGCCTACTGTCCACCGGGTGACCACCGTCGTCCTCGTCCGCCACGGCCTGACGCACATGACGGGTCCCGTCCTCGCCGGCTGGACCCCCGGACTCCACCTCGACGAGCGCGGGCAGGCGCAGGCCGCCGCCGTCGCCGAGCGCCTGCGTCCCGTCCCGTTCGCCGCCGTCGTGTCCAGCCCGCTCGACCGCTGCCTCGACACCGCCGGCGCGATCGCGGAGGGGCGCGAGCAGGAGGTGCAGGTCGAGGACCGGCTGGGGGAGTGCCGCTACGGCGACTGGACGGGCCGGCCGCTCAAGGAGCTGGCCAAGGACCCGCTGTGGAAGGTCGTGCAGAACCACCCGTCCGCGGTCGTGTTCCCCGGTCCGGAGGGTGAGCCGCTGCGCGAGACCCAGAACCGCGCGGTCGCCGCCGTCCGCGACTGGAACGCCCGCCTCGGCCCGGACGCGACCTGGCTGGCCTGCTCCCACGGCGACGTCATCAAGGCGGTGGTCGCGGACGCGATGGGCCTGCACCTGGACCAGTTCCAGCGCATCGCGATCGACCCCTGCTCGGTGACGATCATCCGCTACACCGAGCTGCGCCCGTTCGTCGTGCGCGTCAACGACACCGGCGGCGGCGTCACCGACCTCGTGCCGGCCAAGAAGGGGCGCCGCCGCAGGGCCAGCTCGGACGCCGTCGTCGGCGGCGGCGCCGGCGCGCCCGCGTAGGGTCGGGACGTGCCTCGTTCGATCTTCGACTTCGACCCGCCGGACCGCTTCGTCGCGGGGACGGTGGGCCAGCCGGGCGACCGCACCTTCTACCTGCAGGCCAGCGGCGGGGGGCGGACCGTCTCCGTGGCCCTGGAGAAGGTGCAGGTCCAGGTCCTCGCCGACCGGCTCGAGGAGCTGCTCGACACCGCCCGGCGCACCGGCGCCGACGTCCCGGTCGTGCCGTCGCGCGAGCTGGAGGACACCGCGCCGCTCGACGCGCCGGTCGAGGAGGAGTTCCGCGTCGGCGCGATGGGCCTGGCGTGGGACGGCGACAGCGAGCAGGTCGTCGTGGAGGCGCTCGCCCAGACCGAGGCCGACGCCGAGGAGGTCGAGCCGCTCAGCGACGCCGTGGAGGGCCCGGACGCCCTGCGCGTCCACCTGAGCGCCGAGTCCGTGCGCGCGTTCGTGCGGCGCGCCCAGCGCGTCGTCGCCGCCGGCCGGCCGCCGTGCCCGCTGTGCAGCCTGCCGCTGGACCCCGAGGGCCACATCTGCCCGCGGCAGAACGGCCACCGCCGCTGAGCTCCGGAGCGGCGGCGGACCCGGCCGTGCCCGACACTGCACCCATGCAGGAGGGGGCGGACATGGACGACGCGGTCGAGGCGACGCTGACCCTCGAGGACGCCCTGCGGCTGCTGCGCGAGGGCGAGCTGTCCATCGAGGGGCGGCTGATGGACGCCTCCAACGCCACGCTCTACTGCGCGACCACCCTGGACGGGGTCACCGCCGCCTGCGTCTACAAGCCGGTGCAGGGGGAGCGGCCGCTCTGGGACTTCCCGGACGGCACGCTCGCCGGCCGGGAGATCTCGGCGTACCTCGTCAGCGAGGCCTCCGGCTGGGACGTCGTCCCGCCTACCGTGATGCGCGAAGGGCCGTTCGGCTCGGGCATGTGCCAGCTGTGGGTCGACGTCGACGAGACCGTCGACCTGTCCGAGCTGGCCCGCAGCGACCACCCCGACCTGCGCCGCATGGCCGTGTTCGACGCCGTCGTCAACAACGCCGACCGCAAGGGCGGACACCTGCTGCCGCGGGTGGACGGCCGCGTGCAGGGCGTCGACCACGGCATCTGCTTCTCCCCGGAGGACAAGCTGCGCACGCTGCTGTGGCAGTGGCGGGGCCTGCCGCTCACCGACGAGGCCGTCGAGGTGCTCTCCCGGGTGCGGGCCGAGCTGGAGGGCGCGCTCGGCGACGGCCTGCACGACCACCTCACGCGGCGCGAGGTCCGGCGCACGGTGGAGCGGGTCGACCGCCTGCTGACCACCCGCCGCCACCCGCAGCCGTCGCCCGACTGGCCCGCGATCCCCTGGCCGCCCTTCTAGGGCGGTTCCCCTAGGCTCGCCGCCATGCAGTCCTGGCCCGCCCCCGCCGTCCCCGTCCTGCCCGGACAGCCCGGTCCGCTGCAGCTCCGGGACAGCGCCCGCGGCCTCGTCGGGGTGGTCCCGCAGGACGGCACGGCCCGGCTGTACGTCTGCGGCATCACCCCGTACGACGCCACCCACCTGGGCCACGCCGCCACCTACCTCGCCTTCGACACCCTCGTGCGGGTGTGGCTCGACGCGGGCCTGTCGGTGGAGTACGTGCAGAACGTCACCGACATCGACGACCCGCTGCTCGAGCGGGCAGCCCGCGACGGCGAGGACTGGACCGTCGTCGCCGAGCGCGAGACCGCGCTGTTCCGCGAGGACATGGCCGCGCTGCGCGTGCTGCCGCCCACCCACTACGTCGGCGCCGTCGAGGCGATGGACGAGATCTCCGCGATGGTGCACCGGCTGCTCGAGGCCGGCGCCGCCTACCGGGTCGACGAGGACGTGTACTTCCCGGTGTCGGCGGCGCCGCACTTCGGCGCGGTCGCCGGCCTGGAACCCGACGTCATGGCCGCGCTGTCCGCCGAGCGGGGCGGCGACCCCGACCGGCCCGGCAAGAAGGACCCGCTGGACCCGCTGCTGTGGCGCGCCGAGCGGCCCGGTGAGCCCGCCTGGGACAGCCCGCTCGGGCGCGGAAGGCCGGGCTGGCACGTCGAGTGCACCGCGATCGCCGTCAACCGGCTCGGCCCCCGCCTCGACGTGCAGGGCGGCGGCTCCGACCTCGTCTTCCCCCACCACGAGCTGTCGGCCGCCCACGCCGAGGTGCTCACCGGGCAGTGGCCGTACGCCGGGGCGTCCGTGCACGCCGGCATGATCGGGCTCGACGGCGAGAAGATGAGCAAGTCGCGCGGCAACCTCGTGTTCGTCTCGCGGCTGCGCCGGGGCGGCACCGACCCGGGCGCCCTGCGGCTCGCCCTGCTGTCCGGCCACTACCGCAGCGACCGGGAGTGGACCGACGACGTGCTGCGCGCGGGGGAGGAGCGGCTGGCCTCCTGGCGCGCCGGCACCGCCCGCTCCGCGGGGCCGGCCGGCGACGCCCTGGTCGAGGCGGTGCGCGCCGCGCTGACGGACGACCTCGACGCGCCGACCGCACTGGCCGCCGTCGACGCCTGGTGCTCCGCGGACGGCGACGACGCCCGGGCGCCCGAGCAGGTGCGGACGGTGGTGGACGCGCTGCTGGGCGTCGCGCTCTGAGTTCCGGCCTGGGGCGCGCGCTGCTGCCCCTGCTGCTGGTCCTCGTCGTCCTGCGCGTCGACGTCGCGGACGCGGCCACCGACCTGCCGCTGGTGCTGCAGGGTCCGCTCGACTGGACCGGCCACCTCGCCACCAGCGCGATCGGCCTGCTGCTCGCGGCGCGCCTCGGGCTGGCGCTGCCCCGCGCGCGGGTGCTGACGGTGCTCGCCGCGTCCGTGGTCATCGACGTCGACCACCTGCCGCTGTACGCCGGGCTGCCCGTGGAGGGCGCGGGCGGCCGGCCGTTCACCCACGGGCTGTGGCTGCCCGCGCTCCTGCTGCTCGCGGCCGCCCTCGCCCCGCGGGCGCGCGCGGTGCTCGGCGCGGTGGTCGCGGGCCTGCTGCTGCACCTGCTGCGCGACACCGCCACCGGACCCGGGCTCCCGTGGCTGTGGCCCGCCGGCGGCGCCCTGGTCGTCCCGTACGCGGTGTACGTCGGCCTGCTCGCGGTCGCGGCCCTGGTCGCCACGACCTCCGTCTACTCGGTCGGCTCGTCGCCCCCGCGCCGCAGGTAGCGCTCGAACTCCTTGGCGATCGCCTCCCCGGAGGCCTCCGGCAGGTCGGTCTCGGGCTCGCGGTCCTCCAGCGTGGAGATGTACTCCCCGATCTCGGTGTCCTCGGCGGCGAGCTCGTCCACCTGTCGCTCCCACGTCCGGGCGCGCTCGGGCAGGTCGGTGAGCGGCACCGGGATGTCGAGCAGGTCCTCCACGCGCCGCAGCAGCGCCACCGTCGCCTTGGCGCACGGCGGCTGCGGCACGTAGTGCGGCACCGCGGCCCAGAACGACAGCGACGGCATCCCGGCGGTGGCGCAGGCGTCCTGGAACACCCCCACGATGCCGGTGGGCCCCTCGTACCGGCTGCGCTCCAGGCCGAGGGCGGCGGCGTGCGCCGGGTCCGACGCGCTGCCGTTGACCGGTACGGGCCGGGTGTGCGGGCTGTCGGCGAGCAGCGCGCCCAGGGTCACCACCGTGCGCACGCCCAGCTCGCGGGTGATCTCCAGCAGCTCCTCGCAGAACGCCCGCCAGCGCATGTTGGGCTCCAGGCCCCGCACGAGCACGACGTCGCGGGTGGCGCCCGCGGGCCGGCACACCGAGAAGCGGGTCGTGGGCCAGGTGATCCGCCGGGTCGCGCCGTCGACGAGCGAGACGCTGGGCCGGTTGACCTGGAAGTCGTAGTACTCGTCGGGGTCGACCTCGACGACGGCGCGGGCCTCCCACACCTCCTCGAGGTGCTCCACGGCGCCGGTCGCGGCGTCGCCGGCGTCGTTCCAGCCCTCGAAGGCCGCGACCAGGACGGGGTCGGTGAGGGGGCCGATGCCCTCGGGGCGGCGGGGCAGGCTCATGCGGCGACCTCCTCGACGGCGGAGCGGACGAGGCCCGCCACCAGGGCGGGCCACTGCAGGGGGACGTCGTGCAGCGCACCGGCCCAGCGGTGCAGCCGCGGCCGGGCGAGCAGGCCGGCGGCGCGGTCCAGGGCGGCCGCCTTGCGCTCGCCCCAGGCGTCGCCGCCGACCGCCTCGCAGGAGACGAGCCAGGCCGGGCAGGCGATCCTCGTCAGCAGCGCGGCCGGGTCGCCGTCGAGCAGGTCGTCGACGATCCGCATGTGCACCTCGAACGGCAGCCGCGCGCGGGCGAGCCCGTCCTCGCCCTCCTCGAAGATCGGCAGCACGGCCGCCTCGACCTCGACGCCCCACCAGGGCGCGAGCGGCCCGCTCGCCAGCCGCTCGCGCAGCGCCGCCACCGGCAGGGCGGTGCGCGGGGGCTCCATCCGGGCCCGGACCTGCGCCCGGTCGGCGCCGGGGGGCAGCGGCGAGCCGAGGCCGCCGTCGATGGCGACCACGGCGAGCACCCGCTCGGGGGCCTCGGCGGCCAGCCGCAGCGCGGTGGACGCGCCCCACGAGTGCCCGACGACCACGGCGCGGGAGACCCCGAGGGCGTCGAGCGCCGACAGGGCGTCGCGGGCGGTGGTCGCGCCGTCGTACGGCCCCTCGGGCCGGTCGCTGTCGCCGTGCCCGCGCTGGTCGAGCGCCACGACCGGCAGCCCGGTCAGGCCGGGGACGACCAGGTCCCAGAAGCGCCGGGTCGAGGCCAGCCCGTGCAGCAGCAGCACCGGCACGCCGCTGCCCGGCCACCGGGTGCCGCGCAGCCGCACGGCGTCGCCGGGCAGGTCGACGTCGAGGCCCCCGGCGACGGGCGGGCGCTGCCCGAGGGGCCTCACCGCCGGGACTTCGCCCCGCGTCCCGTGGTGCCGACCAGCACCAGCGAGTACGGCGAGCTGCTCACGGGACTCCTCGGACAGGGGGACAGGGCTGCGGGCAACGTACTGCGCGGCACCCCTGCCGCACGCGCGGGCGGCTCCCGCCGGGCCGCGTCCGCGTCGACCCGTCAGGCGCTACGCTCGCCTGGTGCCCCTGGACGACCTCGCACCCGACGAGGTGCTCGCGCTGCGCTTCGACGACGCGGCGGTCGCCGACGACCTGGCGCAGTGGTGCGGCGGGTCCGTCGAGCGGGTCCCCGCGGAGGACGGCACGGTCGTCACCACCGTCTGGGCGCCGACCACCCGCGGGCCCCGGCCGGCCGTGCTGGGGGACTGGGTCGTGCGCACCGCCGAGGGCGGCGTGCAGGTCATGGACGCGATCGCCTTCGCCGCCCGGCACGCCCCCGCCTGACGCCCGCGGCCCTGCCCGGCCCCGCCTCCTCGCCTAGGCTGGTGGGGTGACGACGGCTGCCCCGGATCTGCTCGAGACCCTGACCCGCCGCGTGGTGGTGGCCGACGGGGCGATGGGCACCATGCTGCAGGCGTACGACCTCACCGTCGAGGGCGACTTCCAGGGCCACGAGGGCTGCAACGAGGTCCTCAACACCACCCGACCGGACGTCGTGCGGGCCATCCACGACGCCTACTTCGCGGTCGGCTCCGACGCCGTCGAGACCAACACGTTCGGCTCCAACTTCTCCGCGCTCGCGGAGTACGGCATCGCCGACCGCATCCGCGAGACCGCGCTCGCCGGAGCCCGCATCGCCCGGGAGTCGGCCGACGCGTGGTCGACGCCCGACCACCCGCGCTGGGTGCTCGGCTCGATCGGCCCCGGCACCAAGCTGCCCACGCTGGGCCACGCGCCGTACGCCGTGCTGCGCGACGCCTACCAGGAGCAGTGCGAGGCGATGATCGAGGGCGGCGTCGACGCCGTGCTCGTCGAGACCTCGCAGGACCTGCTGCAGGTCAAGGCCGCCGTCGTCGGCGCCAAGCGGGCCATGGCCGCGACCGGCCGGTGGGTGCCCGTCATCGCGCAGGTGACCGTGGAGCTCACCGGCACCATGCTGCTCGGCTCCGAGATCGGCGCGGCCCTCACCGCCCTCGAGCCCCTGGGCATCGACGTCATCGGCATGAACTGCGCGACGGGGCCGGCCGAGATGGGCGAGCACCTGCGCTACCTGTCCCGGCACGCCACCGTCCCGCTGTCGGTCATGCCCAACGCCGGGCTCCCGACCCTGGGCCGGCACGGCGCGGAGTACCCGCTGCAGCCGGCCGAGCTGGCCTCCGCCCTCTCCTCGTTCGTCGACGAGTACGGCGTCGGCCTGGTCGGGGGGTGCTGCGGCACGACGCCGGAGCACCTGCGGCAGGTCGTCGAGGCCGTCCGCGGCCGCGAGGTCCCGGCGCGCACCCCGGTCGTCGAGCCGGCCGCCGCCTCGCTGTACGCCGCGGTGCCCTTCGAGCAGGACGCCGGCGTGCTCATGGTCGGCGAGCGCACCAACACCAACGGCAGCAAGGCGTTCCGCGAGGCCATGCTCGCCGGCGACTGGGAGAAGGTCGTCGACATCGGCCGCGAGGCCGTCCGCGAGGGCGCCCACCTCATCGACCTGTGCGTCGACTACGTCGGCCGTGACGGCGCCGTCGACATGCGCGAGGCCGCGGCCCGGCTGGCGACCGCCTCGACCCTGCCGGTCATGCTCGACTCGACCGAGCCGCCCGTCATCGAGGCGGGCCTGGAGTGCCTCGGCGGCCGGGCCGTCATCAACTCCGTCAACTTCGAGGACGGCGAGGGCCCCGACAGCCGCTTCGCGCGCATCATGCCGATCGTGCGCGAGCACGGCGCGGCGGTCGTCGCCCTGACCATCGACGAGGAGGGCCAGGCCCGCACCGCCGAGTGGAAGGTGCGGGTCGCGGAGCGCCTCGTCGACACCCTCGTCGACCGGTGGGGGATGCGCGAGGGCGACGTCCTCGTCGACACCCTGACCTTCACCCTCGGCACCGGCCAGGAGGAGTCGCGCCGCGACGGCCTCGAGACCATCGCGGCGATCCGGCTGCTCAAGCAGCGCCGGCCGGCGGTCGGCACCACCCTCGGGCTGTCCAACATCTCCTTCGGGCTCAAGCCCGCGGCCCGTGTCGTCCTCAACAGCGTCTTCCTGCACGAGTGCCAGAAGGCCGGCCTCACCAGCGCGATCGTGCACGCCAGCAAGATCCTGCCGATGAACAGGATCCCGGACGAGCAGCGCGAGGTGGCGCTCGACCTGGTGTACGACCGGCGGCGGCCCGCGACGGACGACGACCCCGCGTACGACCCGCTGATCGCCTTCCTGGACCTGTTCGAGGGCGTGGAGGCCGACACCGGCGGGCTGTCCCGCGCCGAGGCGCTCATGCAGCTCCCCCTCGCCGAGCGCCTCGAGCGCCGCATCGTCGACGGCGAGAAGAACGGCCTCGAGGGCGAGCTGGACGAGGCGATGGCCGCCGGGCAGGCGCCGCTGGCGATCGTCAACGACACCCTGCTGACCGGGATGAAGACGGTCGGCGAGCTGTTCGGCTCCGGGGAGATGCAGCTGCCGTTCGTGCTGCAGAGCGCCGAGGTGATGAAGACCGCCGTCGCCCACCTCGAGCCCTACATGGACAAGGTCGAGGGCTCCAGCGGCAAGGGCAAGATCGTGCTGGCGACGGTCAAGGGCGACGTCCACGACATCGGCAAGAACCTCGTCGACATCATCCTGTCCAACAACGGCTACACCGTGGTCAACCTCGGGATCAAGCAGCCCGTCAACGCGATCCTCGACGCGGCGCAGGAGCACGACGCCGACGTCATCGGCATGAGCGGCCTGCTCGTCAAGAGCACCGTCGTCATGAAGGAGAACCTGCTCGAGATGAACGCGCGGGGCATGTCCTCGCGCCCGGTCATCCTCGGCGGGGCGGCCCTCACCCGGGCCTACGTCGAGCAGGACCTCGGCGAGGTCTACGACGGCGACGTGCGCTACGCCCGCGACGCCTTCGAGGGCCTGCGCCTCATGGACGAGCTCATGGCGGTCCGGCGCGGCGAGGTGCCTGCGGAGAAGGCCGCCGAGCAGAGCGCCAAGGACGCCGAGCGCAAGGCCCGGCACGCGCGGTCCCGGGCCATCGCCGAGGCCCGGCGGGCAGGGGAGCAGGAGCCGGCGCCGGGCGGCCGGTCCGACGTCGCCACCGACAACCACGTGCCCGCGCCGCCCTTCTGGGGCAGCCGGATCACCAAGGGCATCGCCCTGGCCGACTACGCCCCGTGGATCGACGAGCGGGCGCTGTTCCTCGGGCAGTGGGGCCTGCGCGGCTCGCGCGGCGGCGGCGGTCCGACGTACGAGGAGCTCGTGGAGACCGAGGGCCGGCCCCGCCTGCGCGAGCTGCTCTCCCGCGTGCAGTCCGAGGGCATCGTGCAGGCCGCCGTGGTGCACGGCTACTACCCCGCGGTCAGCAAGGGCGACGACCTGATCGTGCTCGACCCCTCGTCGGGCTCCGAGCGGTGCCGGTTCAGCTTCCCGCGGCAGCGCCGCGACCGGCGGCTGTGCCTGGCCGACTTCTTCCGCAGCGGCGAGTCCGGCGAGACCGACGTGGTGGCCTTCCAGGTCGTCACCATGGGCTCGCACGTGTCGGACGTCGCCAACGAGCTGTTCGCCCGTCACGCCTACCGGGAGTACATGGAGCTGCACGGCCTGTCGGTGCAGCTGACCGAGGCGCTGGCGGAGCGGTGGCACGCCCGGATCCGCACCGAGCTGGGGTTCGGCGGCGACGACGGCGACGACCTGCAGGCGGTGCTGGCGCAGGGCTACCGCGGCAGCCGCTACTCGTTCGGCTACCCGGCGTGCCCCGACATCGAGGACCAGGTCCAGCTCGAGGAGCTGCTGGACTGGCGGCGCATCGGCGTCGAGCTGTCCGAGGAGCACCAGCTGACGCCGGAGCAGTCGACCTCGGCGATCGTGGTCCACCACCCCGAGGCGAAGTACTTCGCCGCCCGGTAGGCCCCCGGACGTGGGTGGCCCAGCGGTGACTCTCAGGTTGCGGCGGGCCGACGCGCGCTAGGCCGGCAGGGGTCCGACGGCCCGCTCCCAGACGGCGGCCAGGGCGACCCGCCGGTCCTGCCAGTGGTCGGCCGGCAGTTGCCGGGTGACCAGCGACAGGGCGGTGGCGTGCAGGGCCGTGCGCAGCGCCCGGCGGTCCCGCCGGCGCACCCGCCGCAGCGTCTCGGACTCCGCGCGCTGCAGCAGCTGCGAGAGCCGGCTCTCGTCGTCGAACGACCATGCCCCGCGTGCGACAGCGTCCAGGTAGGCCGGTTCGAGGCAGCGCGCGCCGACGGCGGGCGGCTGGTGGAGCGCGCGACCGTGCTCCGCCAGGCGCAGCAGGGCGAGCTCGTCGAGGCCGGCGAGGTCGCTCAGCAGGACGCCCTCGGCGAGGGCGAGGTCGTCGTGGGCGGTGCGGGTGTCGCTCATCAGGTGCTCCTCCGGCGGGTGTCGGAGAAGGGCTTCGGCACCCGCCGACCCGGACTTGAGAGGGCCGTTCGGAGCAGTGCAGGTGTCGAACATTGCTCCGGAAGACGCCTGCCCGGAGCGCGTCAGGGCACTACCGTGCGTAGACGCCGGACCGGACCGGCCCCCTTCGCGACCACCACGGGAGAAGCTCAGTGACGTTGTCCCAGGAGGCTGCTGGCGCAGACCGCGCCGCGAGGAGGACCGGCGGACGGGCGCACTGGGTGCGCGACATGCTGGGGCACCGGGGCAGCGTGGCCGTGCCGACCTCGCCGTCGCCGGCCGGTCGGCCCGACCTCGAGGGCGACCGGCCGGTCGTCCGGGCCGTCGACCAGTCCTTCCCGCCCCGCAGCGTCTCGGGCTGGCAGCACCGGCTGGTGCGGCTGCTCGTCGCGCTGGACGCGACGGCGGCCCTGCTCGCGTCGGTCACGGCCCTGGCGATCGTGCTCGCCGCCGACAAGACCGGCGGGCAGCTGCGCTACCTGGTCCTCGTCAGCCTGCTGTTCCCCCTGGTCTGGCTGCTCGTCTGCGCCTCGACCCGGTCCTACGAGCCGCGCTTCCTGGGCACCGGCAGCGAGGAGTTCCGGCGCGTCTTCGACGCCGGCGTGCGGCTGCTGGCGGGCATCGCCCTGGTGACGTTCGGCCTGGAGATCGCCGGCGGCCGCACCTACGTCGCCGTGCTGCTGCCGCTCGCCGTCGGGCTGACGCTGGTGGCCCGCTACGCCGCCCGGCAGCTCCTGCACCGCAAGCGCGCCGCGGGCCGCTGCCTGCACCGCGTCGTCGTGGTCGGGCGGGAGCGGTCCTGCGCCGAGCTGGTCCGCCAGCTGCGGCGCGAGCCGTACGCCGGCTTCTCCGTCGTCGGCGCGTGCATCGACCGCACGCAGGGCCCCTCCGTCGAGGGGGTGCCGGTCGTGGGCACCTCGAGCACGGTCATCGAGGCGCTCAAGCGGACCGGCGCCGACACGGTGGCCGTCGGGGCGTGGTCGGACTTCGCGCAGGCCGACCTGCGCCGGCTGTCGTGGGAGCTCGAGGGCTCCGGCGTGTCCCTCGTCGTCGCCCCGTCGCTCACCGACATCGCCGGCCCCCGCATCCACATCCGCCCGGTCGCCGGGCTGCCGCTGCTGCACGTCGAGCAGCCGGAGTTCAGCGGCGGGCGCCGCCTGCTCAAGGGCACGACCGACCGGCTGCTGGCCCTGCTCGTGCTGCTCGTCGTCAGCCCGGTCCTGCTCGGCATCGCCCTGGCCGTGCGGCTCACCAGCCCGGGCGGTGCGCTGTTCGTGCAGACCCGCGTCGGCGCCGACGGCCGCAGCTTCCAGATGTTCAAGTTCCGCAGCATGTTCATCGACGCCGAGAGCCGGCTGACCGAGCTGGCGGCGTCGAACGAGAACGCCGACGGCCTGCTGTTCAAGATGCGCGACGACCCCCGCGTGACGCCGATGGGCCGGTGGCTGCGCCGCTTCTCGCTCGACGAGGTCCCGCAGCTGCTCAACGTCGTGCGCGGGGACATGTCGCTGGTCGGCCCCCGCCCGCCGCTCCCGCGAGAGGTCGAGCAGTACGGCGACGACGTCCGCCGTCGGCTGCTGGTGCGGCCCGGTCTCACCGGTCTGTGGCAGATCAGCGGGCGGTCCGACCTGTCGTGGGACGAGTCGGTGCGCCTGGACCTGCACTACGTCGAGAACTGGTCGCTCGCCCTCGACGCCATGATCATCTGGAAGACCGTCTTCGCGGTGCTGCAGCGCCGTGGGGCCTACTGAGCGCCGGTCTGCCGACCGCGGAGGGCGTCCTCGGCGGGCGGGCGAACGGGCTGGCCGCGGTGCTGTTCGACATGGACGGCCTGCTCGTCGACACCGAGCCGGCGTGGACGGTGGCCGAGAGCGAGCTCGCCACCCAGCTCGGCGGCGCGTGGACCGCCGAGCTCAAGGCGCAGATCGTCGGCACGCGCCTCGACCGCGCGGTGCCGGTCCTGCTGACCGGGCTGGGGCACGACCCGACCCCCGAGCTGGTGGCCCGCACGACGGGCTCGCTCCTGGCGCGGATGGTCGAGCTGTTCGCCGAGGGCGTCGCGCCCCTGCCCGGGGCGGTAGAGCTCGTGCTGCGGTCCCGGGACGCCGGGGTGCCGCTGGCGCTGGTGTCCTCGTCCTACCGGGTGCTGGTCGACGCCGCCCTCGCCCAGCTGGACCTGTCCTTCGACGTCGTCGTGGCGGGGGACGAGGTCGGCCTGGCCAAGCCCCACCCCGAGCCCTACCTGCGCGCGTGCGCCCTGCTCGGGGTCCCGCCGGAGCGCGCCGTCGTCCTGGAGGACTCGCCCGCCGGGGTGCGCAGCGGTGGGGCGGCGGGCTGCGCCGTCGTCGCCGTGCCCAGCGTCGCGGGCGTGGTGGTCGAGCCGGGCCCGCGACGGCTCGTGGTCACGAGCCTGGTGGGCGTGGACCTGCCGGACCTCGACCGGCTGGTCAGGACCCCCGCCTGACGGCGCACCGCGGACCGGAGCAGCGCTCCGCCCGCGGTGCCGGCCGGTCGCCGGGCCCCGGCGTCAGTCGAACAGGTCCGGCTGGTCGCGGCTGATGCGCTCCCAGATCGGCTGGAACTGGAACCAGCCGGCCAGCTCGTAGCCGACCTGCCCCCGGGTCTGGGTGGCCTCGTCGTGTCCGATCTGCCGCGGCGTGCCGGCGGCGTGGGCCATCAGCTGGCTCTGGGCCGTGCGCTCGAGGGTGAGGAACCACCAGGCGGCGCTGTCGACGGTCTCGCCGACCGTGAGCATCCCGTGGTTGCTGAGGATGACGGCCTTGGAGTCGCCGAGGGCCTCGCCGATGCGCTTGCCCTCCTCGGGGTCCAGGACGACGCCGGTGTACGTGTCGTACTTGCCGATGTCCTGGTAGAAGGCGCAGGAGTCCTGCGTGAGCGGCTCGACGGTCATCTCCATCGCCGACAGGGTCTTGCCGTACGGCCCGTGGGCGTGCGCGGCGGCCAGGATGTCGGGGCGGGCGGCGTGCACGGCGCAGTGGATCGCCACGGCCGCGCCGTTGACCGCGCGATCGCCCTCGACGACCTCGCCGGCGTGGTCCACGCGGATCAGGTCGCTGCTGCGGATCATCGAGAAGTGCATGCCGAACGGGTTGACCCAGAAGGTGTCGGGCTCGACCGGGTCGCGCACGGTGATGTGGCCGGCGACGCCCTCGTCGAGCCCCGCCTTGCTGAACATCCGGAACGCGCCGGCCAGCTTGGCCTTGCGGTGGGCGCGCTCCTCCTCGACGGTGTCGAAGGTCGGGGGCAGCGGCAGGTACAGCTTCTTGCCCCGCTCCGGCGCGGGCGCGGTGTCGACCGCCGCCGTCACCAGCTCGTCGGCGTGCTCGCTCGCACGGTCCTCGGTCGTGGTCACGCGTCCTCCTGGGGCGGGCTCGCGGGCGCCGGTGTGGCGCCCGTCTCACTGCTCGCTCCAGTGTGCACCCGCGTCGCAGGCGCGCCTCCCGCGGACGGCCGCTGGCCCGGAACGCGGGACGAGCCGGGGGAGGGCGGGTCGTCGGGGAACGGCGGCGGGGTGCCGCCGAACGACGGGCAGAGCGCCTGGTGGTCGCACCAGCCGCACAGCCTGCCGGGCCGGGGCAGGAACTCGCGCGCCGCCGTCGCCCGCTCGATCGCCTGCCAGAGCGCCTGCAGCTTGCGCTCGGTGGCGCGCAGGTCGTCCTCGTCGGGGGCGTAGCGCAGCACCTCGCGGTCGCCGAGGTACATCAGCTGCAGCAGCGTCGGCACCACGCTCGTCGTGCGCCACAGCACCAGCGCGTAGAACTTCATCTGGAACAGCGCCTTGGCCTCGAACATCGCGCCCGGGGCCCGGCCGGTCTTGTAGTCCACGACCCGCACGGCGCCCGAGGGCGCCACGTCGACCCGGTCGACGATGCCGCGCAGCCGCAGCCCGCTGGGCAGGACCACCTGCACGTGCTCCTCGCGCCGCGCCGGCTCGAGCCGCTGCGGGTCCTCCAGCGTGAAGTAGCCCTCGAGCAGCGACCGGGCGGTGCCCAGCCAGGCCCCCAGGTCGTCCTCGCCCTCGAACAGGCCGGCGACGGCGGGCTCGGCCTCGACCAGCCGCTCCCACTCCGGGCGCAGCAGCGACGCCGCCGCCTCGACCGTCCGCTCGGCCGCCGGCAGGTCGAACAGCCGCTCCAGGACGGCGTGCACCACCGTCCCGCGGGTCGCCGCCGGCGACGGCGACTGCGGCAGCCGGTCGATCGTGCGGAAGCGGAACAGCAGCGGGCAGGTCATGAAGTCGCCGGCCCGCGAGGGCGAGAGCGACCCGAGCACGGGGGGCTCCTGCGGCCCCTGCCGGTCGGGCGCCAGGTCCCGCGGCGCCAGCGGTGTGCCCGTCCCGGTGCTCATGTCCTGGACGCTACGTCCGACGTGGGACAGGACGGCGCTCCCGCGCCGCACGGAGCACGGCGCGCGGACAGGGGCAGCGATGACCAGGACGGCCTGCAGGCAGGACGTGCGCGAGATCGCCGCGGTCCTCGTGGCGCTCGCCGGGCTGCGGCGCGGGCAGGCGTTCGCGGCGGAGGGGGCCGGTTCCCTCGTGGAGGCGGCGCTGGCGGCGGCCGCCGGCCGGGGGGCGACCGGGGCCGCGCACGTGGCGGTCGCCGGCGGCGCGGACCACGTCGCCGCCGCTGCGGCACGGCTCGTGCCGGGCGGGCGCCTCGTCGCGGTGGCGACCGACCGCGAGGCCGCCCGGCGCGCGGCGGAGGCCGCCGAGGCCGTGCTGCTCCAGGTCGTGGCGCTGCCCCACGGCGTGGCCTGGCGGGCGCAGCGCGGCGCATGAGGCGCGGCGGGCGCGGCGACCCGCACCGACGTACGTTCGGGCAGTGACGGCGGAGGCACCTGCGGGCGTCCGCGTCCTGCAGGTCGGCCGGCTGCTCGGCGTGCCGGTCCAGCTGTCGCCGACCTGGTTCCTGCTGGCCGCGCTGGTGGTCGTCGCCTACGGGCCGGCGCTCGCCCCCCGCGACGAGCCGGTGCGGGGCTACCTCGCGGCCGCCGTCAGCGCGGTCCTGCTGCTCGTCAGCGTGCTGCTGCACGAGCTCGGCCACTGCCTGGCGGCCCGCCTGCTCGGCCTGCGCGTGCGCCGGGTGACCGTGAGCTTCCTCGCGGGCGTCACCGAGGTGCTCGACCCGCCGTCCTCCCCGGGCCGGGCGTACGCCGTGGCCGCGGCGGGGCCGATGGTGTCGCTGCTGCTCACCGGCGTCGGCGTCGCCGCGTCGCAGGCGCTGCCGGACGGCACCGCCCGCGCCGTGGTCACCGTGCTCGCGCTGTCCAACGCCGCGCTCACCGTCTTCAACCTGCTCCCGGGGCTCCCGCTCGACGGCGGGGCGGTGCTGCGCGCGGCGGTGTGGCAGGTGACCGGCGACCCGGTGCGGGGGACCGTCGTGGGGGCGCAGGCCGGGCGCGTGCTGGGCGCGGTCGTCGTCCCCGGCGTCGTCCTGGTCGGCGCACCGCTGCTCGGCGCCCCGCTGAGCGTCGTCTCGGTCGGCACCGGCGCGCTCGTCGCGGGCTTCGTCTTCCTGGGCGCGGACGGCGCCCTGCGCGCCAGCCGCGTGGAGCAGCGGGTGGTCGGGGTCTCGGCCGCCTCGCTCGCGCGCCCGGCGCTGCCGGTCGCGGAGGACCTGCCCCTGGCCGAGGCCCTGCGGCGCGCGCACGCGGCGCGGCTGCACGCGATGGTCGTGGTCGACGGGGCGGGCCGGGCGCTCGCCGTCGTCGACGAGGCCGCCGTGACGGCGGTGCCCGAGGACCGGCGGCCGTGGGTGAGCGTCGGGGCGCTCGCCCGCACGCTCGAGCCCGGTCTGCTGCTCGCCCCCGACCTGGCCGGGCCCGACCTGCTCGAGGCCGTGCGGCGCGTCCCCGCCTCGGAGTACGTCGTCGCCGACGCGACCTCGGCGCCGCACGTGCTCGCCGCGGACGACCTCGCCCGCCGGCTGACGGGCTGACGCGCGACCCCCGCGCCCGCCGCCCGCCTGGGCCCCGCTCACCTAGGCTGGGCCGACCGTGACTGCCCTCGACGACACCCCTCCCGCCCCCGACCGGGCCCCGCTGGGCGCCGACCGGCGCCGCGGCGACCTGCGGCCCGGCGACCAGGTCCAGCTGACCGACCCCAAGGGCAAGATGCACACCATCACCCTGGAGCCGGGCAAGCAGTTCCACACCCACCGCGGGATCCTCGACCACAACACCCTGCTGGGCGGGCCCGAGGGCGTGGTCGTCACCGTCGGGACGACGCCGTACCTCGCGCTGCGCCCGCTGCTGCCGGACTACGTCCTGTCGATGCCGCGCGGCGCGCAGGTCGTCTACCCCAAGGACGCCGGGCAGATCGTCCAGATGGCCGACGTGTTCCCCGGCGCGCACGTCGTGGAGGCGGGCGTCGGCAGCGGGGCCCTGTCGATGTCGCTGCTGCGCGCCGTGGGGGAGTCCGGCCGGCTCTCGTCGTACGAGCGGCGCGCCGACTTCGCCGAGATCGCGCAGCGCAACGCCGAGCGGTTCTTCGGCGGCGTCCACCCGGCCTGGTCGGTGACCGTCGGCGACCTGCAGGACACCTGCACCGACACCGACGTCGACCGCGTCGTGCTCGACATGCTGGCCCCCTGGGAGACCCTCGACGTCGTGGCCCGGGCGCTGCGGCCCGGTGGCCTGGTGTGCTGCTACGTCGCGACCACCACGCAGCTGTCCACGACGGTCGAGGCGCTGCGCGCGCACGGGTCGTTCACCGAGCCGCAGTCGTGGGAGTCGATGGTGCGCGGCTGGCACGTCGAGGGTCTCGCGGTCCGCCCGGAGCACCGCATGATCGGGCACACCGGGTTCCTGTGCACCAGCCGTCGCCTCGCCGACGGCGTCGAGCCGCCGACGCGCCGCCGCCGCCCGAGCAAGGGCGCGTACGGCGAGCCGGCCGCCGAGGCCGGCGCGCCGGCCCGCACCGAGCCCTTCCGGCCCGACCTCCCCTGACCGCGCGCCGGTCCTCACGGGCCGGCCGCGGCCGTGGGGCGGTCGCCGCAGCCCGGCGCCGCCGGGTGGTCGCATGCACCCGAGCGGGTGGTTGCGAGGCGTATCACTGTTGGCGGGCGGACCCCGGGGCAGGCTCCAGTTCACCTGCTGTTCGCCCCACCACCCCGAGGCCGCCCCATGCTCCTGACCCTGCTCACCTGGCACGTCGCCGTGACGGCCGCCCTGCTGGCGGTGTACGCGCTCGTGGCGGGGCTGCAGTGGTCGACCGCGCGCCTGAGCGGGGCCCGCCGTGCGGTGGCGGTCGCCCCCGCGGTCCCGGTGCCGGTGCCGGTGCTCCGCCGCGACGACGAGGCCGTCGTCCTGACGCGCGCCGCCTGAGCCTCCCGCCCCGGCTGCTGCCGCGCGAGCTCCGCTCACGGGCTGCCGGACCGTCCCGGCCGTACGTAGGATGCGGACGGACCTGGAGGTGAGGCACGTGGCAGGACGCAGCGTCAGCGGCGGGGACGGCCGGGCCGGCGAGCTGGTGGCCCAGGTGAGCTTCCTCGAGGAGGAGGTCGCCGTCCTGCGCCGCAAGCTGGCCGACAGCCCCCGCCAGGTGCGCGCGCTCGAGCAGCGCCTGGCCGAGGTGCAGTCCTCGCTCGCGGGCAGCCTGGGGCAGAACGACCGGCTGGTCGGCACGCTGCGCGAGGCGCGTGACCAGATCCTCGCGCTCAAGGAGGAGGTCGAGCGGCTCGCCCAGCCCCCCAGCGGCTACGGCACCTACCTGAGCACCCACGAGGACGGCACCGTCGACGTGTTCACCGGCGGGCGCAAGATGCGGGTCTCCCTCTCGCCCGAGGTCGAGGTCGAGGCGCTGCAGCGCGGCCAGGAGGTCATGCTCAACGAGGCGATGAACGTCGTGCGCGCCCTCGCGTTCGTCGAGCAGGGCGACGTCGTCATGCTCAAGGAGCTGCTCGCGCCCCACGAGGGCGAGACGGCCCGCCGCGCCCTCGTGCTCAACCACACCGACGAGGAGCGGGTCGTCATGCTCGCCGACTCCCTCGCCGACACGCCGGTCAAGGCAGGCGACTCGCTGCTGCTCGACTCCCGCAGCGGCTACGCGTACGAGCGGATCCCCAAGAGCGAGGTCGAGGAGCTCGTCCTCGAGGAGGTCCCCGATATCGACTACGGCGACATCGGCGGCCTCGCGGGCCAGATCGAGCAGATCCGCGACGCGGTCGAGCTGCCGTTCCTGCACAAGGACCTGTTCAGGGAGCACCAGCTGCGCCCGCCGAAGGGCGTCCTGCTGTACGGCCCGCCCGGCTGCGGCAAGACGCTCATCGCCAAGGCGGTCGCCAACAGCCTGGCCAAGAAGGTCGCCGAGGTCACCGGCACGCCCGACGGCCGCGCGTTCTTCCTCAACATCAAGGGCCCCGAGCTGCTCAACAAGTACGTCGGCGAGACCGAGCGGCACATCCGGCTGATCTTCCAGCGGGCCCGCGAGAAGGCGTCCGAGGGCACGCCGGTCATCGTCTTCTTCGACGAGATGGACTCCATCTTCCGCACCCGCGGCTCGGGCGTGAGCTCCGACGTCGAGACGACGATCGTGCCGCAGCTGCTGAGCGAGATCGACGGCGTCGAGACGCTGGAGAACGTCGTGGTCATCGGCGCGTCCAACCGCGAGGACATGATCGACCCGGCCATCCTGCGTCCCGGTCGGCTCGACGTGAAGATCAAGATCGAGCGGCCGGACGCCGAGGCGGCCAAGGACATCTTCGGCAAGTACATCCGGACCGACCTGCCGCTGCACGACGACGACCTCGCCGAGCACGGCGGCAGCCGCGAGGCCACGGTCGCCGGCATGATCCAGCGGGTCGTCGAGCGCATCTACACCGAGGCCGAGGAGAACCGCTTCCTCGAGGTGACCTACGCCAACGGCGACAAGGAGGTCCTGTACTTCAAGGACTTCAACTCCGGCGCCATGATCGAGAACATCGTCGCGCGCGGCAAGAAGATGGCCATCAAGGACTTCCTCGAGACCGGCGGCAAGGGCCTGCGCCTGCAGCACCTGATGACCGCCTGCATCGACGAGTTCAAGGAGAACGAGGACCTGCCCAACACCACCAACCCCGACGACTGGGCCCGCATCTCGGGCAAGAAGGGGGAGCGGATCGTCTACATCCGCACCCTCGTCACCAGCACGAAGGGCTCGGAGACCGGGCGCTCGATCGACACGGTCGCCAACACCGGCCAGTACCTGTAGCGGGCGGCCGCGCGCCCGGCGGCGGCGGTGCCGCCCACGACCTAGGCTCGCCCCATGGGCGTCTCCCGGGTCATGGGCATCGAGACCGAGTACGGCGTCTCCGTGCCGGCCGCGCCCGGCACCAACGCGATGGTCGCCTCCAGCCAGGTCGTCAACGGCTACGTCGGGGTCCAGCCGGTGCGCGAGCGCCGCACCCGCTGGGACTTCGAGGAGGAGAACCCGCTGCGCGACGCGCGGGGGTTCGACGTCGGCGTGGGCGGCAGCGACCACCTGCCGGGCGAGCCCGACGACGAGCTTGGCCTGGCCAACGCGATCCTGTCCAACGGCGCCCGGCTGTACGTCGACCACGCCCACCCGGAGTACTCCTCGCCCGAGGTGACCGGCCCGCGCGACGCCGTGCTGTGGGACAAGGCCGGCGAGCGCGTGATGGCCCTCGCGGCCGAGCGCGCCCTGCGCATCCCGGGCTCCGCCCCCCTGCAGCTGTACAAGAACAACACCGACGGCAAGGGCGCGTCGTACGGCACCCACGAGAACTACCTCGTGACCCGGCAGACGCCGTTCGGCGAGCTGGTCCGCCACCTCACGCCGTTCTTCGTCTCCCGGCAGGTGTTCACGGGTGCGGGCCGGGTCGGGCTCGGCCAGGACGGCCGGGGCACCGGCTTCCAGCTGACCCAGCGCGCCGACTTCTTCGAGGTCGAGGTGGGCCTCGAGACCACCCTCAAGCGCCCGATCATCAACACCCGCGACGAGCCGCACGCCGACCCGGAGCGCTACCGGCGCCTGCACGTGATCATCGGCGACGCCAACCTGGCCGAGGTCGCGACCTACCTCAAGACGGGCACCACCTCGCTGGTGCTGGCGATGGTGGAGCAGCGCTGGCTCACCGAGCAGGGCATCGACCTCGGCGTCGACGGCCCGGTCGGCGCGCTGCGCGCGGTCTCGCACGACCCGACGCTGACCCACGAGCTGCTCCTGCGCGACGGGCGGCGGCTCACCGCGGTGCAGCTGCAGATGGAGTACCTCGAGCAGGCGCGCAAGTTCGTCGAGGACCGCTGGGGGAGCGACGCCGACGAGCAGACCCGCGACGTGCTGGCCCGCTGGGAGTCCGTCCTCGGCCGGCTCGAGACCGACCCGATGTCGCTGGCCGGCGAGCTCGACTGGGTCGCCAAGCTGTCGCTGCTGCAGGGCTACCGCGAGCGCGAGGGGCTGTCCTGGGACGCCGCCAAGCTGCACCTGGTCGACCTGCAGTACTCCGACGTCCGCCAGGACAGGGGGCTCTACAACCGGCTCGTCGCCCGGGGGCGGATGACGACGCTGGTGACCGAGGAGCAGGTCCAGCGCGCCGTCGTCGAGCCGCCGGAGGACACCCGCGCGTACTTCCGGGGACGCTGCCTGGCGAAGTACCCGACCGAGGTCGCCGCCGCCTCCTGGGACTCCGTGATCTTCGACGTCGGCCGCGACTCGCTGCAGCGGGTGCCGACGCTGGAGCCCCTGCGCGGCACGAAGGCGCACGTCGGCGACCTGCTCGACGAGTGCGACACCGCGCTGGCGCTGCTCGACCGGCTCGCCGGACGGCGCTGAGCCCGGCGGGCTCAGCCCGAGCGCGTGCGGCGGTCCAGGGCCGCCCTCGCCTGCTCGACGGCCGTCTGGGCCGCCGCGACCGCGGCGTGCCGTTCCCGCAGGGCCTGCTCGGCCTGCTCGGCGCCGGCCCGGGCGGCCTCGGCGTGCCCGCGCACCTGCTCGAGCCGCTGCGCCGCTCTCCGCGCCACCTCGGCGAGCCGCTCCGCGGCTCGGGCAGCGCGGACCGCCTCCTCGGCCGCCTGCCCGGCCTCGCGCTCGGCCTGCGCCGCCGCGTCCTCCGCGCCCGTCGCCTCGGACTGCGACCGCTCGGCCTCCCGCCGCTGGCGCGCCCGCGCCTGCTCCGCCCGCTCGGCCTCCCGGACCGCGTCGTCCAGCGCGCCCGCGGCCTCCTGCGCGACGCGCTCGAGCCGTGCGCGCTCCTGCGCCGCCTGCCGGGACGGCTGCGCGGACGGCGGCGCGGACGGGACCGGTGCGGGGGCCGGCTCGGCGGGGGCGGGCGCGTCGGCCACCGCACCGTCGAGGTCGACCCCGCCGAACCCGGCGTAGGACAGGGCACGCACCAGCCGCCCCGAGCGGACCGCCTCCCCGGACGCCGGGTCGGCCAGCGCCGCCTCGAGCGTGGCGGTCACCTCGGCGCGCACCGCGGGGGTCAGCGGCCGGCCGGCCGCCTCGCCGGCCCGGTCGGCGACGGCCTCGACCAGGCAGCGCGTTGACGGCGTGCGCGGAGGCGGTCGGCCGCCGCAGCGCCGCCAGGGCCGCGGCCCGCTCCCGGTCGCGGGCCTGCCGGGCCGCCTTGACCTCGGCGTCGCGGGCGGCCGTGAAGTCCTCGGGCGCCAGGGCGTACAGGTCCACGCGGCCAGTGTCCGGCAGGGGCCCGCCGGGGTAGGGCCCGGGCACCTGCTCGTCGACCCCTGCCCCGGAGGCCCCCGTGCCCGACCAGCCGTCCCTGCCCGAGTCCGCCCTCCCGCCCGGCGCCGTCGGCCGCGCCGGGCCCTGGACCGTCGCCAACCGCGGCGGAGAGGTCACGGCCGTCTCCTCGCGCTGCCGCCACCAGCTCGCGGACCTGTCGAAGGGCTCGCTCGACAAGGACGGCTGCCTGGTCTGCCCGTGGCACGGCGCGAGGTTCGACCTCGACAGCGGCGCGATGGTCCAGGGGCCGAAGGGCTTCCTCACCTATGTCGGCAGGACCCCGGGCTACACGCAGCTGGTGCAGGCCTACAGCAGGGTGCTCGTCCTGCGCAGGCGGCGGGTCGAGAAGCGCGCTGGACGGTTCGTGGTGCAGGACGACTGAGCGCGGATGTCGGTGGTCGGCGGTACTTTGCGCTACCGAGGCACGACGGAGGAGCAGCCATGGCGACCAGGGACAGCGGCGGTCAGGACCGGGCGGGCAAGCGCACGGAGGACGTCGAGGAGGTCCAGGCCGAGCCGGCGTCCGACGTGCAGGAGCGCGTCGGGAAGCTGACGGACGACGTGGACTCCCTCCTCGACGAGATCGACGACGTGCTCGAGGAGAACGCCGAAGATTTTGTGCGTTCCTACGTGCAGAAGGGCGGCCAGTGACCTCGCCCTGCCGGCTGCCGACGTCGACGCGCTGACCGCCCGGCAGGCCGGCCTCCGCGCGACCGGTGCCCGCCGCGCCGTCGACCACGACCACGACCACGACAGCGGTGCCGTCCGCGGTGTGCTGTGCTCTGGGGGCAACCGGGGCCTCGGCACCTCCCGCGACGACACCGACGCGCTCCGCCGCGCGATCGACGACTTGGAGACCCCTACATGGCAGCGGACGCCGGCCTGAACGGCCGCCTCCCGGCTCACTTCACTGCGCCTGGCAGCTCCTCCTTCTCGGACTTCCTCGGCGTAGCCGCCCCCGACCTGCTGCCGTCCCGCCGCGAGCTCCCGCCGGGCGTCGTCGACGCCCCGCACGGCACGACGATCGTCGCGGTCACCCACGCGACCGGCGTGCTGATGGCCGGCGACCGCCGCGCCACGATGGGCAACGTCATCGCCCAGCGCGACATCGAGAAGGTGTTCCCGGCCGACGACTACTCCTGTGTCGGCATCGCCGGCACCGCGGGCCTCGCGGTGGAGATGGTGCGGCTGTTCCAGGTCGAGCTCGAGCACTACGAGAAGCTCGAGGGCGCGACGATGAGCCTCGAGGGCAAGGCCAACCGGCTCTCGACGATGATCCGCGGCAACCTCGGCATGGCCATGCAGGGGCTGGCGGTCGTGCCCCTGTTCGCCGGCTTCGACCTGGTCGCCGGCGCGGGCCGGATCTTCTCCTACGACGTCACCGGCGGCCGCTACGAGGAGCACAGCTTCCACTCGGTCGGGTCCGGCTCGGTGTTCGCCCGAAGCGCGCTCAAGAAGCGCTACCGCGACGGGGTCACCGAGCCCGACGCCGTGCGCCTCGCGGTCGACGCCCTCTACGACGCCGCCGACGACGACTCGGCCACCGGCGGCCCCGACCTCACGCGCCGGATCTGGCCGGTGGTCATCTCGGTGACCGACGAGGGCCTGCGGCGGCTCTCCGACGACGAGGTGGGCGCGGTCGTGCAGGCCGTCGTGGACGAGCGCATGACCAACCCCGGCGGCTGAGCGACCCCGCGACCGTCCCGCCCCGCGCCACCCCTGATCGCTGAGGAGAGCCGACCCCGTGTCGACGCCGTTCTACGTCTCGCCCGAGCAGCTCATGAAGGACCGGAGCGACTACGCGCGCAAGGGCATCGCCCGCGGCCGCTCCGTGCTCGTCATGACCTACGCCGACGGCGTGCTGTTCGTGGGGGAGAACGCCTCCCGCGCGCTGCACAAGGTCAGCGAGATCTACGACCGGATCGCCTTCGCCGCGGTGGGGCGCTACAACGAGTTCGAGAACCTGCGCCTGGCGGGCGTGCGCTACGCCGACCTGCGCGGCTACCAGTACGACCGCAGCGACGTCACGAGCCGCGGGCTCGCCAACGCCTACGCCCAGACGCTCGGCACGATCTTCACCGAGTCCGGCAAGCCGTACGAGGTCGAGATCGTCGTCGCGGAGGTGGGGCCCACGGCTGAGGACGACCAGCTGTACCGCCTGACCTACGACGGCTCGGTCGCCGAGGAGCACCAGCACGTCGTGATCGGCGGCCAGGGCGAGCCGATCGCCGCGGTCCTGCGCGACGGGCACCGCGGCGACCTGCCCCTCGAGCAAGCCGTCCAGCTGGCGGTCCGGGCGCTCGCCCAGACCGGCGCGGGCGACGACTCGCGCGTGGTCTCGCCCGCCGGCCTCGAGGCGGCCGTGCTCGACCGGCGCCGTCCGCGGCGCGCCTTCCGCCGGCTCAGCGTCGCCCAGCTCGAGCGGCTGCTCGGCACCACGAGCCCGCCGGAGGAGCCCGGGGGCTCCGCCACCCCCGACGACACGACCGCCGACCTCGCCACGCCGTCCGACCGCACCACCGCCCCGACCGATGCCCCGACCGACGACCCGAGCACCGCCTCACCAGGTGCCGGCCAGGCCGCCCCCGCAGACCCGGAGACCCCGTGAACCGCACCGCCGCCGTGACCGCCGCCCTCTGCCTCGGCCTCGCCGGCTGCGGAGGCGGCGAGACCCTGGCGCCGGCCGCCTCCGGCAGCCCCGCCCCGACGCCCGCCGCCGCGACGCCCGCCGCCCCGACGCCCGCCGCCTCCCCGCCCGCAGCCTCCGCCGGACCCCGCGAGTGCCCGGTCACCGCGACCGAGGTCGACGCGCCCGCCGGCGCCACCACCGACCTGGACGAGAAGCCGGTCATCGAGGGGTCGGAGCAGGACGCGCCGGAGCAGGTGCAGATCGCCGACATCGTCGAGGGCGACGGGGCCGAGGCCACCACGCTGAGCAACGTCGAGGTCAAGTACGTCGGCGCGATCTACGAGACCGGCAAGGAGTTCGACTCCTCCTGGAAGACCAACGACGAGCAGACCATCCCCTTCACGGTCTGCAGCACCGGCGTCATCCCCGGCTTCGCGATCGCGCCGACCGGGATGAAGGTCGGCGGCCGCCGGCAGGTGACCATCCCGGCGCTGTACGGCTACGGCGAGCAGGGCTCCCCGCCCACCATCCCCGGCGGCGCCACGCTCGTGTTCGTCATCGACCTGGTGGACGTCACCCCGCCGTCGGGCCAGTGACCCGGGCGTGCCCGACGACGCGGACGCGCTGACGCCCGCCCAGCAGGACGAGCTGCCGAGCACGCTGGCGCGCTCCGACGCCCACGCGCAGGCCACCTGGGCCAGGACGCACGACTCCGCCGTGGAGAGCTACGGCGAGGGCGAGCGGGCCCACCGCACCGCCTTCGCCGCGCTCAAGCACTCCTACGAGAAGGTCGGCGACCACTGGGAGCCCAAGGCCGAGAAGGGCCCGAGCGACGCCCAGGCCGCCCGCAGCACCGACGAGGGCAGCGCCGACGGCAGCCGCCCCACGGCGGGAGGCGTGGACGCGAACGCCGGCAAGAAGCACCTGTACGAGCTCGCCCAGCGCCTGGAGGTCCGGGGGCGCTCCTCGATGAGCAAGCAGGAGCTCGTCGAGGCGATCGACCGGGCCAACCGGCGCGAGACCGCCCGGGCCCGCCGCCGCGACGCCTGAGGCCTGCGCGTCGGCAGCGCACCTGCACGGCGCAGGTGCGAGGCTGTCGTGACCAGCCGCCCGACGAGGGAGAGCCGCATGCTGCCTGACCCCCGCGCCCGACCCGCGGGCCCGGCCGGGACGCGCTGATGGAGCGCCGCATCTTCGGGCTGGAGAACGAGTACGGCGTCACCTGCACGTTCCGCGGCCAGCGCCGGCTCTCGCCCGACGAGGTGGCCCGCTACCTGTTCCGCCGGGTCGTCAGCTGGGGCCGCAGCTCCAACGTCTTCCTGCGCAACGGCGCGCGGCTCTACCTCGACGTCGGCAGCCACCCGGAGTACGCCACCCCGGAGTGCGACTCGGTCGTCGACCTCGTCACCCACGACAAGGCGGGGGAGCGCACCCTCGAGGGCCTGCTCGTCGACGCGGAGCGGCGCCTGCGCGAGGAGGGCATCGCCGGCGACATCTACCTGTTCAAGAACAACACCGACTCGGCCGGCAACTCCTACGGCTGCCACGAGAACTACCTCGTCGGCCGGCACGGCGAGTTCGGCCGGCTCGCCGACGTCCTCATCCCGTTCCTCGTCAGCCGCCAGATCATCGCCGGGGCCGGCAAGGTGCTGCAGACCCCGCGCGGCGCGGTGTTCTGCGTCAGCCAGCGCGCCGAGCACATCTGGGAGGGCGTCTCCAGCGCCACGACCCGCAGCCGGCCGATCATCAACACCCGCGACGAGCCGCACGCCGACGCCGAGCGCTTCCGCCGCCTGCACGTCATCGTCGGCGACAGCAACATGAACGAGATGACGACGCTGCTAAAGGTCGGGACCGCCGACCTGGTGCTGCGCATGATCGAGGCCGGCGTGGTCATGCGCGACCTCACGCTGGAGAACCCGATCCGGGCCATCCGCGAGATCAGCCACGACCTCACCGGCACCCGCAAGGTCAAGCTGGTCAACGGCCGCGAGGCCAGCGCGCTGGAGATCCAGCGCGAGTACTTCGCCAAGGCCACCGACTTCGTCGACCGCCGGGGGAGCGACGAGACGGTGCGCACCGTGCTCGACCTGTGGGGGCGCACGCTCACGGCGATCGAGACCGGTGACCTGTCGCTGGTCGACCGCGAGATCGACTGGGTGACCAAGTACCAGCTCATCGAGCGCTACCGCGCCAAGCACGACCTCGCGCTGTCCAGCCCCCGCGTCGCCCAGCTCGACCTCGCCTACCACGACGTGCACCGCGGGCGCGGGCTGTACTACCTGCTCGAGCGCAACGGCTCGGTCCGCCGGGCGACCACCGACCTCAAGGTGTTCGAGGCCAAGTCGGTGCCGCCGCAGACGACGCGGGCCCGGCTGCGCGGCGAGTTCATCAAGACCGCGCAGGAGAAGCGCCGCGACTTCACCGTCGACTGGGTGCACCTCAAGCTCAACGACCAGGCGCAGCGCACGGTCCTGTGCAAGGACCCGTTCCGCGCCGTCGACGACCGGGTGGACAAGCTCATCGCCTCGATGTGAGCCCCGGCTACGGTCGGGCGACGTCCTCCCCAGCAGAAGGAGCCCCTCCGTGGCCGACAAGCCCTCCGTCGAGATCCCCGACGGCCCGCCCCCGACCGAGCTCCAGCTCGACGACCTGACCGTCGGCGACGGCCCCGAGGCCACCGCCGGCACGACCTGCACGATGCAGTACGTCGGCCACAGCTGGTCGACCGGCAAGCAGTTCGACGCCTCCTGGGACCGCGGCCAGCCGTTCACCTTCCAGCTCGGCGCCGGCATGGTCATCGGCGGCTGGGACCAGGGCGTCGCCGGCATGAAGGTCGGCGGCCGCCGTCGGCTCACCATCCCGCCGGAGCTGGGCTACGGCGCGCGCGGCGCCGGCCGCGACATCAAGGGCGGCGAGACCCTGGTCTTCGTCGTCGACCTGCTCGCCGTCCGCTAGCCGGGACCGGGCGCGCTGCGGCCCTCCAGCAGGGCCGCGGCGTGCCGCCCCGCCGCCGCAGCGGCCAGGAACGCCACCGGGTCGTCGTCCAGGCCGCGGCCCATCGTCGACAGCGGCAGGCCGCTGGCCCGCAGCACGTCGAGCAGGTCGCCGTCCGCCACCTCGACGCGGCGGTGGTGGGCGAGCTCGGGCAGCGGCCCGGCCAGCTCGCGCCCCGACGCGGGCACCACCACGTCGGCCGCCGCCAGCGCGACCCGGCCGTACGCCGTGCGGCTGTGGTGCGAGACGCCGCGGTGGCGCTCGCGGGGGTCGGCCCGCGACATGCGCAGCACGCAGACCGGGCGCCCGCCGACCGCGGCGGCCGCGTTGACGGCCTCGCCGCAGGCGACCCCGGAGAAGCCCCAGGTCGTGCCGGTGCCGAGGTTGCCCGGGCCCTGCACGACGACCGCCGCCTCGGCCCGCAGCACGTGGTGGGCCGCGAGCAGCCCCGAGTGCAGCGTGACCGCCTCGACGTCGCCCCCGAACGCCTGCCCGACGGTCACCGTGCCCGCGAGCCGCGGCGCCAGCGCCGCCACCGTGCGCGAGAACCACAGCGGCAGCGCGCCCCCGTCGGTCATCACGTACGCGACCCGCGTCCCGGGGCGGTCGGCCAGCAGCGCCGCGACGACCGCGGGCAGCGAGCTGTGCAGGTCGGCGACGACCACCGGCATGCCGGGCGCGGGCAGGGGGTCGCCCGCGGCCAGCGCCGCGTGGTGCGGGCTGTCCTGCTCGTCCGCGCCGAGCACCACGGCCTGCAGCGGGCTGTAGCGCGCCTTGACCAGGTGACCGGGGCCGCTGCGGTCGGGCGGCAGCCGGTCGGGCACGGCGACCACGAGCGCGTACCCGCCGGTGCCCAGGCCGAGGGCCAGCGCGGTGGCGTTGAGCAGCACGGCGTCGCCGACCTCCGGCTCGCCGACCAGCGGCGGGTGGGCCAGCGCGCGCACGGGCACCCCGTCGACGTCGACGTCGAGCTCCTGCGCCCCCGGCCACGAGCGTCCCCGCGCGCGGACGACGCCGCGCCGCCAGGTGATCACGGCGCGAGGCTAGCCGCCGCGCCCGCGGTCCTGGACGGGTGCGCGTCCCGCCGTACTAGCGTCCCCCGGGTGTCCGCCAAGAAGACCGAGCGGCTGCTGAACCTGGTCATCTGCCTGCTGGCCACGCGACGGCACCTGTCGGTGCAGCAGATCCGCCAGGCCGTGCCGGGCTACGCCTCCGGCTCCGAGGAGGCGTTCCGCCGGATGTTCGAGCGGGACAAGGAGGAGCTGCGCGAGCTCGGCATCCCGCTGGAGACCGGCACCGACAGCCACGCCCACGAGGACGAGCCCGGCTACCGCATCGCCCGGCGCGACTACGAGCTGCCCGAGGTGGTGCTCGATCCCGAGGAGGCCGCCGCGCTCGGCCTCGCGGCGCGGCTGTGGCAGTCCGCGCCGCTCGCCGGGGCGACCGGGAGCGCGCTGCTCAAGCTGCAGGCGGCCGGCATCGACGTCCGTCCCATCAGCGGGGCGCTGGAGCCGCGGGTCGCGGCCAGCGAGCCCGCGTTCGGCGCCGCCCTCGAGGCGGTGCGCGACGGCCGGGTCGTGACCTTCACCTACCGCACCAGCGGACGCGGCGAGCCCGAGGAGCGCACCGTCGAGCCCTGGGGCGTCGTGTCCTGGCACGGCCGGTGGTACCTCGCCGGCCGCGACGCCTCCCGCGGCGCCGGCCGGGTGTTCCGCCTGTCGCGGGTGCTGGGCGACCTCACGGTGCACGGGCCGCACGGCGCGGTCGACGTCCCTGCCGACGTCGACCTGCGTGGTCTGGTGGAGCGGATGGCCGGCGAGCCGGTGCGCGAGTCAGCGACGGTGCGCGTGCGGCCCGGCACCGCGTGGGCGCTGCGCTCGGACGCCACCGCGACCCGCCCGGGCCCGCACGGGTGGGACGTGCTCGAGGTCGGCTTCACCGACCCGGAGCGGCTCGCGGACCGGGTGACCGGGTTCGGGGCCGACGCCGTCGTGGAGGCCCCGCCGCAGGCCCGGGAGGCGGTGGTGCGCCGGCTGGTCGCCGCCGCCGGAGGCGGCCCGGGCGCGACCGCCGGAGGCGGCCCGGGCGCGACCGCCGGAGGCGGCCCGGGCGCGACCGCCGGAGGCGGCCCGGGCGCGACCGCTGCCGAGGGCGGCCCGGGCGCGACGACCGGGGTGCCAGCGTGAGCGCCCCCGTCGAGCAGCTGCCCCGGCTGCTCGCGCTCGTCCCGTACCTGCTCGCCCGGCCCGGGGTGAAGGTGAGCGAGGCCGCCGCCGTGTTCGGCGTCAGCGAGGACCGGCTGCGCAAGGACCTCGACCTGCTCTGGGTCTGCGGGCTGCCGGGCCACGGCCCGGGCGACCTCATCGACGTCGAGTTCGAGGGCGACACCATCACGCTGCTCGAGCCCGCGGGCGTCACGCGCCCGCTGCGGCTCACCGTGGACGAGGCGCTCGCGCTCGTCGTCGCGCTGCGCGCCCTGGCCGAGACGCCCGGCCTGGTCGAGCGCGACGCCCTGGACCGCGCGCTCGCCAAGGTCGAGCAGGTCGCAGGGGCGGCGGCCCGCTCGGCCGGGCGGGTCGAGGTGGCCGTCGAGGGCGAGGAGCGCGTCCTGCCGGTCGTCGAGCAGGCCCTGCGGGAGCGGCGCCGGCTCCACCTGCGCTACCACGTGGCCGCCCGCGACGAGACCACCGAGCGCGACGTCGACCCGATGCGGCTCGCCCTCGTCGAGGGCCGGCCGTACCTCGAGGCGTGGTGCCGCCGCGCGGAGGGCGTGCGCCTGTTCCGGCTGGACCGGGTCGCGGAGGTGCAGCTGCTCGACCTGCCCGCCGAGCCGCCGCCGCACGCCGAGGCCCGCGACCTGTCGCAGGGGCTCTTCCAGCCGTCGCCCGAGGACGGTCTCGTGGTGCTCGCCCTGCGCCCGGCCGCGCACTGGGTGGCCGAGCACCACCCGTGCGAGTCGGTGGAGCCCGGCGAGGACGGCGAGCTGGTCGCGCGGCTGCGGACGCCCGACCCCGGCTGGGTGCGGCGGCTGGTGCTGCGCCTCGGCGCCGAGGGACGGGTCGTCGAGCCGGCCTGGCTCGCCGAGCAGGTGCGGGCCGACGCCCGGGCCGCGCTGCAGGCCTACGGGTCCTCCTAGCGGCCCGTCACCACCCGTACGGGTGGGCGCGGCGCCGCGGCCGGTCGGGCCTCCAGTCGCGCGCACGGGCTGCCGAAGGCCTGGGTGTCGCCGTCGCGGACGGCTCCCAGAGAGGACCAGGCCATGACCACCACCATCAAGGCGTCCTGCCCGGGGTGCGGCGAGGTCGAGCTGACCCCGGACGACGTGTCCCTCATGGTGTGCTCGACGGCGCCGCTGTCGTACTACGCGTTCCAGTGCCCGACCTGCGTCACCGAGGTCCGCAAGCCGGCCGACGACCACGTCGTGGCCCTGCTGGTCAGCGGCGGCGTCCCCGCCCAGGTCTGGGACCTGCCGGCCGAGGCGCTCGAGACCAGGCCCGGCCCGCCGCTGGGCTACGACGACCTGCTCGACTTCGCCCTGCACCTGGGCACCACCGACCTGCTGGCCTCGCTGGCCGCCGCGCCCGCCTCCTGACCCGGACGGGGTGCCGCGCGCGTCCCGTACGCTCGGCCCGTGCGCTGGATCCTCGTCGACGTCGTGCTGGGCCTGGTCGCGGTCGGTCTGCTGGCCGTCGTCGGGCTGTCGGTGTGGCGCCGCGTCAAGGCCCTGGGGCGTGAGGTCTCCCGGGCCGGCGAGCTGCTCGACCGCGCCACGGCGCAGCTCGAGCAGGTCCGGACGGGTGACACCCGCCCGACACCTGCGCGTCACCCCTGAGCCCGCTTCGCGGCGTACCCTCGCACCTGTCGTCCTAGGAGGAACCGCACATGCCCAACTTCCCCGGTGGCTGGGAGCTCGTCCTGGTCCTGCTCGTGATCGTGGTCGTGTTCGGCAGCAAGCGGCTCCCCGACTCCGCCCGTGCGCTCGGCAAGAGCATGCGCATCCTCAAGGCGGAGACCAAGGGCCTGCGCGACGACGACGAGCACGCCGCCCCCGCCACGACGACCCGGCCCTCCACGACGGCCCACGTCGCCGATGCCCCCGTGCCGCCGGTCGTGCCCGCGCAGCCGGAGCACACGCCCCGCACGCAGCCCTAGACCGGGCCGGACAGCCCTGCCCAGGTCGGAGGCGGACGCTCTGTGACCACGGCGGCTGAGGCCCGCATGCCGCTCGTCGAGCACCTGCGCGAGCTGCGCGGGCGGCTCGCCAAGGGCCTGGCGTTCATCACCATCGGGATCGTCGCCTCCTTCTTCTTCTGGGAGCCGATCCTCGACGTCCTGCGCCAGCCCTACTGCGAGGCCGCGGTGGGTCCCGACTGCGGGCTCTACGCGTTCGGGCCCCTGGAGTCCTTTGCCATCCGGCTCAAGGTCTCCAGCATCGCCGGGGTCGTGCTCACCGCGCCGCTGTGGCTGTACCAGATCGGCGCGTTCATCACGCCGGCGCTGCACCGCAAGGAGAAGCGGTACGCCGCGTCGTTCCTCGTGGCCGGCACGCTGCTGTTCGCGGCCGGGTGCGCCACCGCCTACGTCACGCTGGACAAGGGTCTGCAGTTCCTGCTGACCGTCGGCGGCGACGGCGTCGTCGTGCTGACCGGCCTGAAGAGCTACCTCAACTTCGTCACGCTCACCCTGCTCGCCTTCGGCATCGGCTTCCTGTTCCCGGTGTTCGTCGTGTTCCTCAACGTCGCCGGGGTGCTGCCGCTGGCGCGGATGCGGGCGTGGCGCCGGGGCATGGTCGTCGGCATCGCGGCGGCGGCGGCCGTGCTGACCCCGTCCACCGACCCCTACAGCTTCCTGGCCATGGCGCTGCCCCTGTACGGGCTGTACGAGGTCTGCATCCTCATCGCCCGGGTCCGCGAGCGGGCGATGCGGCGCCGTAGCGGCCAGGACGGGCCCGAGCCCGACGACGACACGCCCTCCTACGTCGACCCGCGGCCCTCCTCGCTCTGACCGGCGCGCCGGCGGGCCGAGAGGCGGCCGGGAACCGTCCGGACGTAGCCTCTGGAGGGTGACCGCCTCCCCAGCGGAGCCCTCGCCGGCAGAGCGCTACGCGGCCTTCCGCCGCAGCCAGGGCGGCCCCCACCTGAGCAGCTTCGAGACCGGCTACCCGTTCGGCCTGGACGCCTTCCAGCGCACCGCCTGCCGCGCGCTCGAGGAAGGCCGCGGTGTGCTCGTCGCCGCTCCCACCGGGGCGGGCAAGACCGTCGTCGGCGAGTTCGCGGTGCACCTGGCCCTCGCGCAGGGCCGCAAGTGCTTCTACACCACGCCGATCAAGGCGCTGTCGAACCAGAAGCACAAGGACCTCGTCGCCCGCTACGGCGCCGACCGGGTCGGCCTGCTCACCGGCGACAACGCCGTCAACGGCGACGCCGACGTCGTCGTGATGACCACCGAGGTCCTGCGCAACATGCTGTACGCGCGCTCGGACGCGCTGCGCGGCCTGTCCCACGTCGTCATGGACGAGGTGCACTACCTGGCCGACCGGGCCCGCGGCGCGGTCTGGGAGGAGGTGATCATCCACCTGCCGGACGACGTGGCGCTGGTGTCGCTGTCGGCGACGGTGAGCAACGCGGAGGAGTTCGGCGACTGGCTGGTCACCGTGCGCGGCGACACCGAGGTGGTCGTCGAGGAGCACCGCCCCGTCCCGCTCTGGCAGCACGTGCTGGTCGGCACGCGGATGAACGACCTGTTCGTCTCCAAGGGCGACCAGGACGTGCTCAACCCCGAGCTCGAGCGCCTGGCCAAGGACGAGCAGCGCTGGGTGCCCCGGGAGCGGGGCGGGCGCCCGCCCCGCCGCTCCGTCGCCCCCCGCCCGGACGTCATCGAGCGGCTGGACCGCGAGGGGCTGCTGCCCGCGATCACCTTCGTCTTCAGCCGGGCCGGCTGCCAGCAGGCCGTCGAGCAGTGCCTGCGCTCCGGGCTGCGGCTCATCAGCGACGCGGACGCCGAGCTGGTGCGCCGGCACGTCGAGGAGCGCACCCGGGAGATCCCGCGCGAGGACCTGCAGGTCCTGGGCTACTGGGACTGGCTCGAGGGCCTGCGCCGCGGCATCGCGGCCCACCACGCCGGCATGCTGCCGACGTTCAAGGAGGTCGTCGAGGAGCTGTTCACCCGCGGCCTCGTCAAGGCCGTGTTCGCCACCGAGACGCTCGCGCTCGGCATCAACATGCCCGCGCGCTCGGTCGTGCTGGAGAAGCTCAGCAAGTGGAACGGCGAGACCCACGCCGACCTGACGCCGGGGGAGTACACCCAGCTGACCGGGCGGGCCGGGCGCCGTGGCATCGACGTCGAGGGCCACGCCGTCGTGCTCTGGCAGCCCGGCTTCGACCCGTCGCACCTCGCCGGGCTCGCCTCGACCCGCACCTACCCCCTGCGGTCGAGCTTCCGGCCCTCGTACAACATGGCGGTCAACCTCGTGGGCGCCGTCGGCCGGGAGTCGGCGCGGGCGCTGCTGGAGAGCTCGTTCGCGCAGTTCCAGGCCGACCGCGGCGTCGTCGGCCTGGCCCGCCAGGTGACCCGCAACCTCGACGCCCTCGACGGCTACCGCGACTCGATGACCTGCCACCTCGGCGACGTCCAGGAGTACGCGCGGCTGCGCTCGGACCTCAAGCGCCGCGAGGGCGACCTGGCCCGCCAGGGCGCCGCGCACCGCCGGGCCGAGGCCGCCCAGTCCCTGGAGCGGCTGCGCCCCGGCGACGTCATCACCGTGCCCACAGGTCGGCGCTCCGGCCTCGCGGTCGTCATCGACCCCGGCGTGGGGACCGGCGGCGACGCCCACCCCCTCGTGCTGTCGGAGGACCGCTGGGCCGGTCGGCTCTCCTCGGCCGACTTCCCGTCGGCGGTCGAGCCGGTCGGGCGCGTCCGGGTGCCGCGCGACTTCAACCCGCGCTCCCCGCACGACCGCCGCGACCTCGCCAGCTCGCTGCGCCAGGTCAAGGTCGACGGGCCCGGGCGCCCGGGGCGCAAGCGCTCCGCGGCGGCCGACGACGACCAGCTCCAGGCCCTGCGCGTCGCGCTGCGCCGACACCCCGTCCACGGCTGCGACGACCGCGAGGCCCACCTGCGCTGGACCGAGCGCTGGGCACGGCTGCGCGCCGAGACCGACGCGCTCGAGCGCAAGGTCGAGGGCCGGACCCACACGATCGCGCGCACCTTCGACCGCGTCTGCGTCGTGCTCGAGGAGCAGGGCTACCTCGCCGGGGAGCAGGTGACCAGCGCCGGGCAGCAGCTGGCCCGGGTCTACAGCGAGGCCGACCTGCTCGTCGTGGAGTGCCTGCGCGACGGGGTGTGGGACGACCTCACGCCCGCCGAGCTGGCCGCCGTGGTGTCGGCGCTGGTCCACGAGACGCGGCGGCCCGACGACGTCGGCCCGCCGGTGCCGGCCGGGGCCGTGCAGGGCGCGCTCACCGAGATGCGCCGGACCTTCGAGCGGCTGGCCCAGGCCGAGGCGCGCCAGCACCTGGCGTTCCTGCGCGAGCCCGACCCCGGCTTCGCGTGGTCGGCGTGGCGCTGGGCCTCCGGCGCCTCGCTCGACACCGTCCTCGGCGACGCGCACGAGATGACCGCCGGCGACTTCGTGCGCTCCTGCAAGCAGCTCATCGACCTGCTGGGCCAGGTCTCCGACGTCGCGGCGCTGGCGCAGTCGCCGGTGCGCCGCACCGCGCGCGCCGCGATCGAGGCCGTCCGGCGCGGGGTGGTGGCCTACAGCTCCCTGGCCTGACGGCTGCCCGGCCCAGCGCCTGGCCGGCATGCAGCGCCTGGCCGGACATCGGTCCCGGTGCGGCCTCAGCGGCTGTGCGCCACCTCGAGGGCCTGCAGGAAGCGCTCCAGCGGGCTCGTCAGCCCCCAGCGGTCCGACAGCGCGAGCAGCCGCTCGGGGTCGCGGGGCGTGCGGGGGAGCGCGTCGTCGAGCTCGCCCAGCGGCAGGTCGCGCACCACCCGGGTCACCGCGGGCGCGACGGCCAGGTAGGCGCGGGCCGCCTCGACCTTGGCCCGCGCCCCGGCGGGGAAGCCCTCCTGCTCCCCGGCGTCGACCGCCGCGAGGATCCCCTCGACGGTGCCGAACCGCGCCACCAGGGCGGCTGCCGTCTTGTCGCCCACGCCCTTGACCCCCGGCAGCCCGTCGCTGGGGTCGCCCCGCAGCACCGCGTACTCGGCGTAGCCGGTGCCCGGGATGCCGTACTTGGCGGCGACCTCCGCCACCCCGTACGGCCGCATCTTCTCCGCGGCGTAGAGCACCCGCACGGGACCGTCCTCGCGGACGAGCTGCAGCATGTCGCGGTCGCCGCTGACGACGTCGACCGCTCCCGTCTCCCGGGTCGCCAGCGTGCCGATCACGTCGTCGGCCTCGTGGCCCTCGGCGCCGACCACGCACACCCCGAGCGCGTCGAGCACCTGCAGCACCACCTCGACCTGCTGGGCCAGCTGGGGCGGCTCGGCCTGCGCGCCGCCCTCGAGGGTGCGGTGGAGCTTGTACGACGGCACCGCCGCCACCCGGAACGCCGGCCGCCAGTCGAGGTCGAGCGTGGCGACCAGGCGGGCCGGCTGCGTGTCGCGCACGACCCGGGACACCAGGTCCAGGAAGCCGCGTACCGCGTTGACCGGCGTCCCGTCCGGGGCGGTCACGGAGTCCGGGACGCCGTGGAAGGCGCGGTACCAGAGCGAGGGGGAGTCGAGCAGGGTCAGCTGTCCGGGCACGGTCGGGACTGTCCCACGACCTGCGCGCCGGGACGGCTAGCGTGCGCGGCGTGGCCGACCTCGACGACCTCGACGCTCAGCTCCTGCGCCTGCTGGTGCAGGACGGCCGACGCAGCTACACCGACCTGGCCAAGGACACCGGTCTGTCCACCAGCGCCGTCCACCAGCGGGTCCGGCGCCTCGAGCAGCGCGGCGTGGTGACCGGCTACACCGCGCGGGTCGCGCCCGGCGCCGTCGGCCTCCCGCTCACGGCCTTTGTCTCGATCACGCCCATCGACCCGGCGGCGCCGGACGACGCGCCGGACCGGCTGGCGCACCTGACCGCGGTGGAGGCGTGCCACAGCGTGGCGGGCACGGAGAGCTGGATCCTCAAGGTGCGGGTCGGCGACCCCGGGGAGCTCGAGGCGCTGCTGTCGGAGATCCGCGCGGCCGCGGGGGTGCAGACCCGCACCACCGTGGTGCTCAGCACGCCGTGGGAGGACCGGGCGGCGTTCGGGGCCGGCTGAACCTCCGGGCCGGTCGCGCCGCCCACGGACGGGGCGAGGTCCGCGGCGGACGGCTCAGCCGCGACCGAGGACCCGGTCCACGGCGATCTCGATGACGACGCGCTGGGGGTTGGCCCCCGGCACCCGGTAGCGCTCGCCGTAGCGGCGCACCGCCTCGGCGACCCGGTCGGGGTCGTCGCTGACGACCGGGACGCCCTCGAGCGCCAGCCAGCGCGCTCCGTCGACCTGCGCGACGACCGCGCGCGGCGAGCCCTGGCGCACATGGGCCACCTTGCGCGAGGTGCCGCGGGTGATGACGCGCGCCAGCCGCGCGTCCGGGTCCCAGGTGAAGCCGACGGCGACGACGTGCGGCGTGCCGTCGGGGCGCAGCGTCGTCAGCGTGGCCAGGTGCCGCTCCCGCAGGAACGTCAGGACGTCCTGCGGGAGCGCGCCGGGGTCGAGGGCCATGGCAGGGGGGGCGGGCCGTCAGCCGACGAGCCGGTTGCCCGTCGCCTCGTCGAAGTAGTGCAGGCGGTCCGGGTTGGGCGTGAGGTGCACGGTGTCGCCCTTCTGCGGCGGCGAGGTGGGGTCGACGCGGGCCACGAGCAGCACGTCCTCGCCGTCGCCGCCGCGCACGCTGCCGTGCAGGAACGCGTCCGACCCGAGCTCCTCGACGAGCTCGACGGTGACGGGGAAGCCCTCGCGGTCGTTGCCGACCAGGCGCAGGTCCTCGGGGCGCACGCCGACGCCGAGGTGCTGGCCCGTGATGCCCCCGCGCGCCTCGCGCGGCAGCTCGACCTGCCAGCCGCCCAGCTGCGCGCGGCCCTCGCCCTGGACGGGCAGCGTCACCAGGTTCATGGCCGGCGAGCCGATGAAGCCCGCGACGAACATGTTGGCGGGGCGGTCGTACATCGCGCGCGGCTTGTCCACCTGCTGCAGCACGCCCGCCTTGAGCACGGCGACCCGGTCGCCCATCGTCATGGCCTCGACCTGGTCGTGGGTGACGTACACCGTCGTGACGCCGAGGCGGCGCTGCAGCGACGCGATCTGCGTGCGGGTGGCGACGCGCAGCTTGGCGTCGAGGTTGGACAGCGGCTCGTCCATGCAGAACACCTGCGGGTTGCGCACGATCGCGCGCCCCATCGCCACGCGCTGGCGCTGGCCGCCGGACAGCGCCTTGGGCTTGCGGTCGAGGTAGTCGGTGAGGTCGAGGATCTTGGCGGCCTCGCGCACCCGGTTGTCGATCTCGGACTTGTCGACGCCGGCGATCTTGAGGGCGAAGCCCATGTTGGCGGCCACGGTCATGTGCGGGTACAGCGCGTAGGTCTGGAAGACCATCGCGATGTCGCGCTGGCTCGGGTCGACGTCGGAGACGTCGCGGTCGCCGATCCGGATGGTGCCGGCGTCGACGGGCTCGAGGCCCGCCAGCATGCGCAGCGAGGTCGACTTGCCGCAGCCGGAGGGGCCGACGAGGACGAGGAACTCGCCGTCGTGGATGTCGAGGTCGAGCTGGTCGACCGAGGGCTGGGCCGCCCCCTCGTAGTGGCGGGTCGCCTTGTCGAAGGTCACCGAGGTCATGTCTGTCGTCCTTCCCACCGGCAGGTACGTGCCGGACGATCCGAGTGGTGGAGCGAGCCTGCGCAACATGCCAGACACGGCGGTGGCACACCACCGCACCCGCGCCCGGCGCGCCGCGTCGGGACCGTGCCGGGATCGTTACCGCGCCGGGACGCGCCAGCGTTGCCAGCGGCCGGGATGGCGTCTATGACTCGTGTCACCAGACTCCACCCCTGCGCTCCAGCGTCCCCGGCCCCGACGGGGGCGCAGACGGACGACGAACAGAGAGGCTCGCCGCATGGCAGCACGCAGCACCGCCCTCCACCGCACCGCACTCACGACCGGCGCCCTCGCCCTGACCCTCGGCGTCGCCGGCTGTGGCGGCGGGAGCGACAGCACGACCGGCGCGGCCGCTCCGTCGTCCTCCGCGCCCGGTGCCGCGTCGTCGGCGCCCGCCGGCGGCGGCGAGTGCGACGCCTACACCGAGTACGGCCAGCACCAGGGCAAGACGGTCACCATCTACACCGGCATCGTCACGCCCGAGGACAAGCCGCACATCGAGTCCTACAAGACGTTCGAGAAGTGCACGGGCATGTCCATCAAGTACGACGGCGACAAGTCGTTCGAGACCCAGGTCCTCGTGCGCGCCAAGGCCGGCAACCCGCCGGACCTCGCGATCATCCCGCAGCCGGGCCTGCTCCAGCAGCTCGTCGAGACCGGCGCGGTGCGGCCGGCCCCGGCGGCCGTCGGCGAGAACGTCGACGAGTTCTGGTCCGAGGACTGGAAGCGGTACGGCACCGTCGACGGCCAGTTCTACGCGGCGCCCCTGGGTGCCAGCGTGAAGTCGCTGGTCTGGTACTCGCCGACCGAGTTCACCGAGGCCGGTTACACCGTCCCGACCACGCTCGACGAGCTCAAGGTCCTGTCGGACCGCATGGTCGCCGAGGGCAAGAAGCCGTGGTGCGCCGGCATCAGCAGCGGCGAGGCCACCGGCTGGCCGGTGACCGACTGGCACGAGGACATGATGCTGCGCCTGTCGGGTCCGGACGTCTACGACCAGTGGGTCGAGCACGAGATCCCGTTCAACGGGCCGGAGTCGACCGCCGCGCTCGACAAGGTCGGTGAGTACCTCAAGAACGAGGCGTTCGTCAACGGCGGCCTCGGCGGGGTCAACTCGATCGCGACGACGACGTTCCAGGACGGCGGCCTGCCGATCGTCGACGGGCTCTGCTCGCTGCACCGCCAGGCCAGCTTCTACGCCTCCAACTGGCCCGACGACACCACGGTGGCGCAGGACGGCGACGTCTTCGCCTTCTACCTGCCGGGTGTCGACACCGCGACCAACCCGGTCCTCGGTGGCGGCGAGTTCGTCGCGGCCTTCAACGACAAGCCCGAGGTGCAGGCGTTCCAGGCCTTCCTGGCCAGCGACACCTGGGCCAACGAGAAGGCCGAGAACACCCCTAAGGGCGGCTGGGTGAGCGCCAACACCGGCCTCGACCCGGCACTGCTGGTCAGCCCGATCGACCAGCTCGCCGCGAACATCCTCGCGGACGAGAAGGCGGTCTTCCGCTTCGACGGGTCGGACCAGATGCCTGCGGCCATCGGCTCCAACGCCTACTGGAAGCAGTCGACCAACTGGATCACGGGGCAGGACACGCAGGCCACGGTGGACGCCATCGAGAAGGCCTGGCCCGCCCGCAAGTAGCACCGCGACCGGCCGGCGTCGGGCCGGGCACCCTGGTGCCCGGCCCGACGCCCGTGCCGGCCCAGCACGGCCCAGCACCCCCAGGAACCGCCTCGACCGAAGGAGGTGACGCGCTCACGTGACCGCGTCCGGGAAGTTCGCGCAGATGGGCCTGGCGATCCTGCTGTTCGTCGCAGTGGTCGGCCTGGTCCTGTTCGTCGCCAGCCGGTTCTCCGGGCGCAAGGCCGACCGCGGCGTGGCCGCGGCCTTCCTGGCACCCACGGCCGTGGCCCTGCTGGTCGGTCTGATCTACCCCGGCCTGCGCACGATCTACCAGTCCTTCTTCGACGCGGCCGGGTCGAGCTTCATCGCCCTCGGCAACTACCAGACGATCTTCACAGACACCGAGCAGCTCATCGTGCTCCGCAACACGGTGCTGTGGGTGGTCGTCACGCCGTTCGTGGCCACCGCGGTCGGGCTGCTGTACGCGATCCTCGTCGACCGCTCGCGCTTCGAGGCCGCGGCCAAGGCCCTCATCTTCCTGCCCATGGCCATCTCGTTCGTCGGCGCCTCCATCATCTGGAAGTTCGTCTACGAGTTCCGCCCCGACCAGGGCAACGTCCGGCAGATCGGCCTGCTCAACCAGATCGTGGTCTGGCTGGGCGGCAGCCCGCAGCAGTGGCTCGTGGAGTCCCCCTGGAACAACCTCTTCCTGATCGCGATCATGATCTGGATCCAGGCCGGGTTCGCGATGACGGTGCTGTCGGCGGCCATCAAGGCCATCCCCGACGACATCGTGGAGGCCGCCCGCCTCGACGGCGTCAAGGCGCTCGGCATGTTCCGCTACGTGACGCTGCCCAGCATCCGGCCCGCCCTGGTCGTGGTGCTGACCACGATCGGCATCGCGACGCTCAAGGTCTTCGACATCGTCCGCACCGTGACCGGCGGCCAGTTCGGGACCAGCGTGATCGCCAACGAGTTCTACAGCCAGAGCTTCCGCTCGGCCAACCAGGGGCTCGGCTCGGCACTGGCCGTGCTGCTGTTCATCCTCGTCATGCCGATCGTCGTCTACAACATCCGTCAGCTGCGGGCCTCGGAGGCACGATGACCACCACCGCGACCGTCGCCGGTGCCGGCGGCGCCACCACCACGCCGCCGATCACGCCGATCTCGAACGCCGCCGGCCAGGCCAAGGAGCGTCTGTCCCGGCCGTGGGCCTCGCTCGCCGCGCTGGTGCTGGCGTTCCTGTGGACCCTGCCGACCTTCGGCCTGCTGGTGTCGTCGTTCCGTCCCGAGCGCGCGATCCGCACGTCGGGCTGGTGGACCATCCTGACCAACCCGCAGTTCACGCTCGACAACTACCGCGAGGCGGTGGCCGGCGACACCGAGCTGGGCGCGTACTTCGTCAACTCGTTCGTCATCACCATCCCCTCGGTCATCATCCCGATCTGCCTGGCCCTGCTGGCGTCGTACGCGTTCGCCTGGACCGACTTCCGCGGCAAGAACGTCCTGTTCGTGGTCGTCTTCGCGCTGCAGATCGTGCCGATCCAGGTGACCCTGCTTCCGCTGCTCACGCTGTACGTGGACGGCGGCCTGGCGGGCACCTTCTGGACCATCTGGCTCTCGCACTCGATGTTCGCCCTGCCACTGGCGATCTTCCTGCTGCACAACTTCATGCGGGAGATCCCCAAGGAGCTCATCGAGGCCGCGCGGATGGACGGCGCCGGCCACGTGCAGATCCTGCTCAAGGTCCTGCTGCCGCTGCTGACGCCGGCCCTCGCGGCGTTCGGCATCTTCCAGTTCCTCTGGGTCTGGAACGACCTGCTGGTCGCCCTGACCTTCGCGGGCGGCGGCACCGACGTCGCTCCGCTCACCGTGGCGCTGGCCAACCTGAGCGGCACCCGCGGCACGGCCTTCCACCTGCTGTCGGCCGGTGCCTTCGTCTCGATCATCGTCCCGGTGGCGGTCTTCCTGGCGATGCAGCGCTTCTTCGTGCGCGGCCTGCTCGCCGGCGGGCTCAAGGGCTGAGCCGCCCCGCCCCGCGGAGCCGCGGCGGCGCGTTCACCGGTCGAAGACGGCCGCGGTCCGCGCCTCCGCGGCTCCGGCGCGCGTGAAGGCCTCCCGCGCCTGCGCGAGCGCCGCCTCCTGCTCCGGACGCGGCTGGTAGAGCCGGCGGAACTGCGCCGAGACCGCCTCGAGGAAGGCGATCCGGCTGTCCAGGTAGGCCACCCACCGGTCCCGTGCCTCCCGCTCGGCCGCGTGCCACGGCAGCACCCGCACCGCGGCGGCTGCGTCACGGTCCTCGCGCAGCGCCGGGACCTGCCCCGCCGCCTCGTCGCGCACGATGCCCTGCAGGCTGTCGCGGACGCCCTGGTCGACCGAGGGCGACACCAGGGCGGGGGAGAAGTAGCCGACGGTGCCCTGGATGCGCCGCTCGCTGTAGCCCACCGTGGACAGCCCGGCCGCCGCCCGCTCGAGCAGCGTGTCGAGCTCGCGCTCCGCCAGCGCGGCGTCGGCCCGCGCCCCGGCCAGACCCGCGAGCAGCAGCCATGCGACCAGCACGGCCGAGCGGCGTCGCGGCCGCCGGTCGCTGCCCACGACGTCGGCCGCGCCGGGACGGCCGGGGTCGGCGGCGGGCCCGCCCACCAGGCGGACCCGCGGCGGCTCCGGCGGTCCGGTCCCCGCAGGGGCCGTCCTCACCGCCCGGCGGCGCGCTCGCGCAACCAGGCGTAGGACGCCTTGGGCGTCCGGGTGCCGGTGGCCTCCTCGACCGAGACCAGCCCGAAGGTCTGCGTGTAGCCCTCGGCCCACTCGAAGTTGTCGAGCAGCGACCAGGCGAAGTAGTCCAGGACGGGGACGCCCGCCGCCCGTGCCCGGTCCACGGCGGCCAGGTGCTCGCGCAGGTAGGTGATGCGGTCCTCGTCCTGCACGACGCCGTCGGCGTCGCGGGTGTCGTCGGGGAAGGAGGCGCCGTTCTCGGTGACCCGCAGCGGCATAGCCGGGGCCTTCTCGTGGACGGTGGTGAGGATGGCCTCGAGCCCGGTGCCGTCGACCTCCCACTGCATGGAGGTGTGCGGCGGCCGGGGGTGGAAGCCGAAGGCCGGCGTGTAGGGGTAGGCGTCAGCGGCCTGGCCGACGCCGGAGCCGCCGCCCTCGGGACCGGGCCGCAGCGGGGTGTAGTAGTTGACGCCGAGCCAGTCCGCCGAGCCCTCGATGGTGGCCAGGTCACCCTCCTGGACGACGTCGCGCAGCGCGGCCGAGCGCTCCGTCAGCGCGGCGGGGTAGGCGCCGTCGACGAGGGCGTCGAGCCACAGCCGGTTCTGGACCGCGTCCACCAGGTCGCCGACGCCCTCCGGCGTGCCGGGCTCCGGACGCACCGGCGCCAGGTTGAGGACGATGCCGACCTCGAGGCCGGCGTGCTGCTCGCGCAGCGCCCCGGCGGCCAGGCCGTGGCCGAGCAGCAGGTGGTGCGCGGCGGCCAGCGAGGCCTCGGGGTCCTGGCGGCCCGGCGCGTGCACGCCCGCGGCGTAGCCGAGGAAGGCCGAGCACCAGGGCTCGTTGAGCGTCGCCCACAGCGACACCCGGTCGCCGAGCCGGTCCACCACGGCCAGGGCGTAGTCGACGAAGCGCAGGGCGGTGTCGCGCACCGGCCAGCCGCCGGCGTCCTCCAGCGGCTGCGGCAGGTCCCAGTGGTAGAGCGTCGGCGCCGGCCGGATGCCGCGGGCGAGCAGCCCGTCGACGACGCGGTCGTAGTAGTCCAGGCCGCGCGGCTCGACCGCGCCCGAGCCCAGCGGCTGCACCCGCGGCCAGGCGACCGAGAAGCGGTAGCTGCCGATCCCGAGGCCGGCGACCAGGTCGAGGTCCTCGTCGTAGCGCTCGTACGACCGGCACGCGACCGCACCGCTGGAGCCGTCCAGGACCGTGCCCTCGCGGGCGCAGAAGGTGTCCCAGATCGAGGGGCCGCGCCCGTCCACGTCGACAGCGCCCTCGATCTGGTACGAGGAGGTGGCCGTGCCGAGGCCCAGCGGAGGCAGCGCGGGTGAGCTCATGGCGGGAGACTAGTCGGCGCCCTGCTCCTCGCCGGCCATTGCGCCGAGCGCGGCGAGCAGGGCCCGCTCGTCGGGCTTGCTGGGCAGCACGCCCTGCACGTAGCTGTCGACCGCGGCCTGCACGCCGACGTCGCGCCCGGCCCGCTCGGACAGGAACCACCGGTGCTCGAGCACCTCGTGGAACACCTCGGCGTGGTCGAGCTTGGCGCGCAGCGGACGCGGGACGGCCAGCACCACGGGCCGGAAGACCTCCGCCAGCCAGCGCTGCGCGACGAGCTGCTCGTTGTCGGCGCCCGGCTCGACGGCGGCGGCGAAGGCGTCGAGGTCGTTGAGCAGCCGTCGGGCCTGGTTCTCCTCCACGTCGAGACCGGTCAGCCGCAGCAGCCGGCGGGCGTGGTGGCCGGCGTCGACGACCTTGGGCCGGATGCGGACGAGGTCGCCGACGATCCCGGTCATGATGTCGAGCTCGGCGACGTCGAAGCCGAGGTCGTTGAGCTGGCGGATGCGGGCGTCGACCCGGTAGCGCTCGCCCGAGGGCACCAGCTCCTGCTCGGTCAGCGCCTGCCAGAGCGCGCGGTAGCGCCGCACGATGGTGTCGCCGGTCTCGACGGGGTCGACGCCCGTCTCGAGCAGCTCGCCCTCCTGCAGGTCCATCAGCTCGCCGATGATGCTGGTGCGAGCCAGGTCCAGGTCGTAGCGGCGCTGACCCTCGGACAGCGTGTCGTGCTGCTCGGCGGTCTCGGCGTCGACGAGGTAGGCGGCGAACGAGCCGGCGTCGCGGCGGAACAGCGTGTTGGACAGCGAGCAGTCGCCCCAGTAGAAGCCCGCCAGGTGCAGGCGCACGAGCAGGACGGCGAGCGCGTCGAGCAGCCGGCCGGCGGTCGCGGGCCGCAGGGTCTGGGAGAACAGCGCGCGGTAGGGCAGCGAGAACTCCAGGTGGCGCGTCAGCAGGGCGGTCTCGAGCGGCTCGCCGGTCGGGCCGGCGCGGCCCTGCACCAGCGCGGCCGGCTGCACGCACGGGACGCCGGCGCGCACCAGGCTGCGCAGCAGGGCGTACTCCCGGGTGGCGGCGTGCTCGCCGAGCTCCTTGACGGCGTACACGACGTCGTCGGACTGCACGAAGCGCACGACGTGGCGGGAGATGCCGCGGGGGAGCCCGACCAGCCGGGACCGGGGCCAGTGCTCGAGCGGGGTGGCCCAGGGCAGGTCGTACAGTCCCGACGCGACGAGGGCACCGGTCAGGTGGAGCGGCATGCGCCCACGCTGCCACCGGCCCGCGGCAGCGTCCACGACCAGGGCTCGGGCGAGGGACACGGGGGAGCGGGATGGCGAACGGGGGGCACGCCCTGGTGGACGCGCTGCGCGCGCTGGACGTCGAGGTCGCGTTCGGGCTGCCGGGCGTCCACAACCTGGCGGCGTGGCGGGCGTTCCCGGGCTCCGGGGTGCGCCTCGTCGGCGTGCGCCACGAGCAGACGGCGGGGTACGCCGCCGACGGCTACGCCCGGGCGACCGGGCGGCTGGGCGTGGCCATCACGACGACCGGGCCCGGGGCGGCCAACGCGGTGGCGGCGACGGGGGAGGCCTGGGCGGCCCACTCGCCCCTGCTGGTGGTCGCCACGGACATCCCGAGCACCGTGCGCCGCCCCGGCGCCTACCGCGGGGTGCTGCACGAGACGACCGACCAGGCGTCGTTCTTCCGGCCCGTCACCAAGGCCCAGCTGCAGGTCCGCACGGCCGACGAGCTGCACGAGGTGGTGGTGCGCGCCGGTCTGCTCGCCCTGGAGCACCCGCGCCGGCCGGTGTACGTCGAGGTCCCGACCGACCTGCTGTCCGCGCCGACCGACGTGCGCGGGCTGCCCGCGGCGGCGCCGGCCGCCCCCGCCCCCGCCGCCGACGGGCTCGCCGAGCTGCTCGCCGCGGCCGAGCGCCCCCTGCTGTGGGTCGGCGGGGGAGCCACGGCGGCCGGGGCCGGCGAGCAGGTGGCGGCCCTCGCCGCGCGGCTCGGCGCCCCCGTGCTGTCGTCGTACGGCGGCCGCAGGCTGCTGCCGCCGGACGCGCCGGCGTGGGTGCCGCTGCCGCCGCACGAGCCCGCCGCCGGGGCCCTGTGGGACGCCGCCGACCTGCTGGTCGTGCTCGGCAGCGACCTCGACGCGATGAACACGCAGGGCTTCCGCCAGCCGCGCCCGGCCCGCGTCGTCACGGTCGACCTGGCCGAGCCGGTCAACCTGCCGCCCGACACCTGGCTGGCGTGCGACGTCGTCGAGGGCGCCCGGCTCCTGCTGGCGGCGGCCGGGCCCGCCCGCGAGCCGTGGTGGTCGCGGCCGGAGCGGGTGCTCGAGGGCCCGGAGGGGGCCTTCGTGCAGGCGCTCGAGGCCGGCCTGCCGGACGACGCCGTCGTGGTGGCCGACATGTGCGTCGCCGGCTACTGGTACGGCGGCTACGGGCGGGTCGCGCAGCCGCGCGGGCTGGCGTACCCGGTCGGGTGGGGCACGCTCGGCTTCGGGTTCCCGGCCGGCCTCGGCGCGGCGCTGTCGGGTCGGCCCGCGGTGGCGGTGGTCGGCGACGGCGGCTTCCTGTTCGCCTGCGGCGACCTCGCCACCGCCGCGCAGGAGGGGCTGCCCCTGACGGTGGTGCTCGTCGACGACGGCGGCTACGGGATGCTCGCCTACGACTTCACCAAGGACGGCCACACCCCGCTCGGCTGCGACCTCGAGCCGCCGGACTTCGTGGCGCTGGCCGCGGCCTTCCGCGTGCCGGCCCGCGAGGTGGCGGTGCCGGACCTCGCGGCCGCCGTCGCCGACGGGATCGCCAGCGGCCGGCCCGGCCTGCTCGTGGTGAAGGCGTCGTACACGCCGCCGCCCAACACCTCGCCGCGCTGGTACCGCGCCCGGGCCTGAGGCGCCCGCCGGCCGCTACAGGCGCAGGTCGGGGTCGGCGCCCGACACGCCCTGCTCGGTGTCCATCTGCGCCTTCTGCAGCTTGCCGGCGTAGTCCCAGTTCATCGACTGCCAGCGCGTGAACTGGTCGAGCACCCACACCCCGGACTGCCGCGAGCCGTTGCCGCTCTTGCCGTTGCCGCCGAACGGCAGGTGCGCCTCCGCGCCGGAGGTGGAGTTGTTGACCGAGAGCATCCCGGCCGACACCCGCTCGCGGAACCGGAACGCCGTGGCCGCGTCGCGCGTGTAGATGGCGCTCGACAGGCCGTAGCCGTGCCCGTTGGCCAGCTCGACGGCCTCGTCGAAGCTGCGGCACCGCATGACCGGCACGAGCGGGCCGAACGTCTCGTGGCGGTAGAGCGCGTCGTCGCGCCGCACCCCGCTGACGACGACCGGGTGGGCGAAGACGCCGGCGTCGGGGTCGCCGACGAAGCCCTCGCGGGGGTTGGCCGAGGTGATCCGGCCGGTGGCGCCGTGCACGGTGTGGTGCGGCTGCACCTCGCCCAGCCACTTCTCCCAGCCCTGCAGGAAGCGCTCGGACAGCATCGGGCCGTACAGCACGTCCTGCTCGGGGTCGCCGACCGTCGCGGCCTGCACCCGGGCCAGGAAGCGCTCGAGGAACGCGTCGTGCACGTCCTCGTGGGCGATGACGACGCCGAGCGAGGTGCAGCGCTGCCCGGCGGTGCCGAAGCCGGAGAACAGCGCGCCCTCGGCGGCCAGGTCGAGGTCGGCGTCGGGCATGACGACGAGCGGGTTCTTGCCGCCGAGCTCGAGGCAGGGGTTCTGCAGGTGGCGGCCGCACAGCTCGCCGATGCGGGCGCCGACCTCCGACGAGCCGGTGAAGCCGACCTTGTTGACCAGCCCCTGCTGGAGCGCCTTCTCGAGCCCGTCGAAGGTCGTGGGGCCGTCGGCGTGGACGGTGTTGAGCACGCCCGGCGGCAGGCCGCCGGCCACGAACAGGCGGGTCAGCGCGTCGCCGAGGGCCGCGGCGTAGTCGGCGGGCTTCCAGACGACGGCGTTGCCGCACAGCAGGGCGGGGACGAGGTACCAGGACGGGACGGCGACCGGGAAGTTGCCGGCGGTGATGATCCCGGCGACGCCGACCGGCACCCGGAAGGTGAACAGCTGCTTGTCGCGCATCTCCGACGGCACGGTCTGGCCGTACAGCCGCCTGCCCTCGCCGAGGAAGAAGTCGCAGGTGTCGACGATCTCCTGCACCTCGCCGCGGGCCTCGGCCAGCGGCTTGCCGACCTCGCGGACGACCAGCCGCGCCAGGGCCTCGGCGTTGGCCTCCACGAGGCGGCCGATGGCGGCGATGACCCTGCCGCGCACGGGGGCGGGGGTGGCCGCCCAGGCGGGCTGCGCGGCCCTCGCCGCCGCGAACGCCTCGACGAGCTGGTCGGACGTGGCCAGCTCGACCTCGGTCACGACGTCGTCGAGCCGCGCCGGGTTGAGGGAGGTGAAGGCGCCGGCGGCGCCGGCGACGTAGCGGCCGCCGATGAGGGACTGGGTGGTCACGAGGTCTCCATGCTGCGGGTCGTCAGTCGGGTCAGGACGCGGTCGAGGGCGGCGACGCCGGCCTCGAGGTCGGCGTGCGACACGGTGAGCGCGGGCCGGAAGCGCACGCTACGGGTCCCGCAGCCCAGCAGGAGCACGTCCTCCTCGTCGCGCAGCGCCGCGATCACCTCGCCGCGCAGGCCGGCGCCCGGCAGCGTGAACGCGCACATCAGGCCGCGGCCGCGGACGTCGGTGACCTCCGGGTGGCGCTCGGCCAGGCCGCGCAGCAGACCCATCAGGTGCTGCCCCGCGGTGGCCGCGCGCTCGATCAGGCCCTCGGACTCGACGACCTCGAGGATGCGCCGCGCCCGGACCATGTCGGTGAGGCTGCCGCCCCAGGTGGAGTTGATCCGCGACGACGCCTCGAACACGTTGCCGGGGACCTCGTCGACCCGGCCGCCGGCCATGACGCCGCACACCTGGGTCTTCTTGCCGAAGGCGACCACGTCGGGCTGCACGCCGAGCTGCTGGTAGGCCCAGGCGGTGCCGGTCAGGCCGCACCCGCTCTGCACCTCGTCGAGCACGAGCAGGGCGTCGTGCTCGCGGCACAGCGCCTGCACGGCCTGCAGGAACTCGGGGCGGAAGTGGTGGTCGCCGCCCTCGCCCTGGATCGGCTCGAGCACGAAGCAGGCGATGTCGTGCGGGTGCTGCTCGAAGGCGGCCCGGGCGGCGGCCAGCGACTCGCGCTCGCGGACGGCCACGTCGCCGTGGTCGCTGGACAGGTAGGGCGAGGGCACCCGGGGCCAGGCGAACGCGGGGAAGCGCGCGGTCTTGACCGGGTCGGTGTTGGTCAGGCTCATGGTGTAGCCGGTGCGGCCGTGGAAGGCGTCGCGCAGGTGCAGCACCCGGGTGCCGAGCGCGGGGTCGATCCCGTGCGCCTCGTTCCACCGCGACTTCCAGTCGAAGGCGACCTTGAGGGCGTTCTCGACGGCGAGGGCGCCGCCCTCGACGAAGAACAGGTGCGGCAGGGCCGGGTCGCCCAGCACCCGCGCGAAGACCTCGACGAAGCGGGCCATCGGCACGCTGTAGACGTCGGAGTTGGCTGGCTTGTTGAGCGCGGCCTCGAGCAGCTCGTCGCGGAAGACCGGGTCCTCGGCGAGCGCCGGGTGGTTCATCCCGAGCGCGCTGCTGGCGTAGAAGGTGAACAGGTCGAGGTAGGCCCGGCCGTCGCGGGCGTCCACGAGGGTGGACCCCCGCGACGCCTGCAGGTCCAGGACGAGGTCGAAGCCGTCGACGAGCAGCGAGCGCCCGAGCACGGCGTGGACGTCGGCGGGCGCCAGGGGCTGCCCGAGGAGAGCGGTCATGACGGCACGGTAGCGGCCGGACCGCCTCCCGGACAGCCCTTCCGCGGGAGATCCTGCGGTGTTGCCCTCCTGAACCGGAGGATCGGCAGCCTCCTAGGCTCCGCGCGTGACCACGACGCTGTACCGCCGGGGCCGGGTGCGCTCCTCCGCCGACCCGTTCGCCACCGCCCTGCTGGTGGACGGGCCGGTCGTGGCCTGGGTCGGCTCCGAGGGCGCGGCGGACGCGATGTCGGCCGACCGGGTCGTCGACCTCGACGACGCGTGGGTGGCGCCGGCGTTCGTGGACGCGCACGTGCACGCGACCGCGACCGGCCTGGCCCTCACCGGGCTCGACCTGACCGGCGCGCCCTCGCTGGCCGCCGCGCTCGACCGGGTCGCGGTGGCCGCGCGCCGCGCGCACGGAGGTGCGGTGCTCGGCACGGGCTGGGACGACACCGGCTGGCCCGAGCGACGGCCCCCGACGGCGGCCGAGCTCGACCGGGCGTCCTACGGCGGAGTGGTCTACCTCGCGCGCACCGACGTCCACTCCGCGGTCGCCAGCAGCGCCCTGCTGGCCGCCTGCCCCGAGGCGCGCGCGCTGCCCGGCTTCCTGCCGGACGGGCTGGTCCGCCAGGACGCCCACCACGTCGTGCGGCGCACCGCGTACGAGGCGGTCTCCCGCCCGCAGCGGGCGGCCGCCCAGCGGGCCGCGCTCGACCGGGCCGCGAGCCTCGGCATCGCCTGCGTGCACGAGTGCGGCGGCCCCGACATCGGCGGCGAGCAGGACTTCACCGACCTGCTGCAGCTCGAGCACGGGGTCCGGCGGGTCGGCTACTGGGGCGAGCTCGGCGGCACCGAGCGCGCGCGCGCCCTGGGTGCGGCCGGCCCGGGCGGCGACCTGTTCCTGGACGGCTCGCTGGGCTCGCACACCGCCGGGCTGCGGGAGCCGTACGCCGACGCGCCGCACGCCGGCGAGGTCTACCACCCGGCGCAGGCCGTGGCCGACCACCTGGTCGACGCGACGCGGGCGGGCCTGCAGGCCGGCTTCCACGCCATCGGTGACCGTGCCCTCGCGCTGCTGCTGACGGAGGCGCTGCCGGCCGCCGCCGAGGTGGTGGGGGAGCCGGCGCTGCGGGCGGCCCGGCACCGCGTCGAGCACGCCGAGGTCCTGGACGACGGCCTGGTCCAGGCCCTGGCGCGCTACGGCCTGGTCGCCTCGGTGCAGCCGGTGTTCGACGCGCGCTGGGGCGGGCGCGACGGCATGTACGCCGAGCGGCTCGGCGCCGACCGGGCCGCCCGCCTCAACCCCTGGGCCGCGCTGGCCGGCGCGGGCGTGGCCCTCGCCCTGGGGTCCGACAGCCCGGTGACCGGCCTGGACCCGTGGGGGACCCTGCGGGCCGCGGTCTCCCACCGCACCCCGGGCAGCGGCCTGTCGGCCCGGGCCGCCTTCGCCGCCCACACCCGGGGCGGGTGGCGGGCCGCGAGGGAGGACGGCACCGGCGACCTGGTGCCCGGCGCACCGGCGACCTTCGCCGTGTGGGAGGTCCCCGGCGAGCTCGTGGTGCAGACCCCCGACGACCGGGTCGCCGGCTGGTCGACCGACCCGCGGGCCGGGGTCGCCGGCCTGCCCGACCTGGACGCGCCGGACCCGCGCTGCCTGCGCACCGTGGTCTCGGGCGCAACGGTCTTCGACTCGGGGCAGGGGCCCTGACCTGCGACGATGCACCATCGGTGCAGGTCACGAGCCGGTTGACAGCCCCTGCTGCCCGGTCGGTAACGTGCCGTCCGCCGGCGGGTCCGGCGGCCCCCTAGACAACGGCGGGACGGCGGCACCCTGCTGCCGCTCCGTCGGACCGAAGGGCCGCCGGCCCGTCCTGGCCGGGCGCCGCGCCGGCGACGGGGCGGACCGCCGGACGAGCAGGCAGACTGGACGGGTGACGAGCGTCCTGCGCGACCCCCCGGCACCGGCCGTGCCGGTCCCGGCGCCGGCGCGCTCGGACGCCTGGCGGCTGCTGCTGGCCCTGGTCGCCGGACTGCTGCTGGCCGCCGCCTTCGCGCCCCTCGCCGTCGCGCCCGCGGCCGTGCTCGGCGTCGCCGCCCTGGCGCTGGCCGTGCGCGGCGCCTCGCTGCGCCGGGCCGCCCTCGCGGGCCTGCTGACCGGCCTCGGGCTGTTCCTGCCGCTGCTGCACTGGTCCGGCGCGGTGGCCGGGCCGGCCGCCTGGGTCGCGCTCGCGCTGCTGCAGGCGGCCTTCCTCGCGCCGCTCGGGGCCGCGCTGGCGCTGACCGCCCGGCTGCGCGCCTGGCCGGTGTGGGCGGCCGGGCTGTGGGTCGGCCAGGAGGCGCTGCGCGACCGGCTGCCGTTCGGCGGCTTCCCCTGGGGGCGGCTCGCGCACAGCTCGGCCGACTCGGTGCTCGCGCCGCTGGCGGCCGTCGGCGGCGCTCCGCTGGTGACCTTCGCGGTGGCCCTGCTCGGCTCGCTGCTGGCCGCGCTCGCCCTGCGGCCCTCCCGCCGGGGCGCGGGCGGGGGAGCCGCGCTCGCGCTCGCCGTCGTCGCCGCGGCGCTGGTCGTGCCCACCCCCACCGACGGCCCGACGACCCGCGTGGCGCTGGTCCAGGGCAACGTGCCGCGGCTCGGGCTGTCGGCGTTCGCGCAGCGCTCCGCCGTGCTGCGCAACCACGTCGACGCCACCCTCGAGCTGGCCGCGGCCGTGCGCGCCGGCGCCGCCCCGCAGCCCGACCTCGTCGTCTGGCCGGAGAACGCCAGCGACCTGGATCCCTACACCGACCCCGAGGCGTACGCGCTGATCGACGGCGCCGTCCGCGCCGTCGGCGTGCCCGTCCTCGTGGGCGCGGTCGTGGACGGCCCCGGCGACCAGGTCAGCAACACCGGCATCGTCTGGGACCCGGTCACCGGACCGGGCGCGACCTACGTCAAGCAGCACCCCGTCCCGTTCGGGGAGTACATGCCGTTCCGCGACGTCCTGCGGCGCGTCACCGACCGGGTGGACCTGGTGCCGCGCGACTTCGCGCGCGGCCAGCGCACCGGCCTGCTCCAGGTCGGGCCGGTCGCGGTCGGCGACGTCATCTGCTTCGAGGTCGCCTACGACGGCCTGGTCCGCGACGCGGTGCGGGCCGGTGGGCAGCTGCTCGTCGTGCAGACCAACAACGCCACGTTCGGCCGCAGCGCCCAGCCGGCCCAGCAGCTGGCGATGGGACGGCTGCGCGCGGTCGAGCACGGGCGGGCCGTCCTGGTCGCGGCGACGAGCGGCATCAGCGCGGTGATCGCCCCCGACGGCTCGCTGACCGCACGCTCGGGGATCTTCACCCGCGAGGTGCTGACGGCCGACGTGCCGCTGCGCGCCGCGCAGACCCTGGCCACCCGCGCCGGCGTCCTGCCCGAGGTGGTCCTCTCCCTGCTCGGCGCCGGCGCCGTGCTGACCGTGCTGCGGCGGAGGACCTGGTGAGCGACCTGGGACGGGTGCTGGTCGTCGTGCCGACCTACGACGAGCGCGAGAACCTCCCGCTGGTCGCCGGCCGGCTGCACGCCGCCGTGCCCGAGGCCGACCTGCTGGTCGTCGACGACGACAGCCCCGACGGCACCGGGCAGGTCGCGGACGCGCTGTCCGCCGGCCAGCCGTGGGTGCACGTCCTGCACCGCACGAGCAAGCAGGGCCTGGGCGCGGCGTACGTCGCCGGCTTCACCTGGGCGCTGCAGGCGGGCTACGACGTGGTCGTCGAGATGGACGCCGACGGCAGCCACGCCCCCGAGCAGCTGCCGCGGCTGCTGGCGGCCCTCGAGCACGCCGACGTGGTGCTCGGCAGCCGCTGGGTGCCCGGGGGAGAGGTCGTCGACTGGCCCTGGCACCGCGAGCTGCTCAGCCGCGGCGGCAACGCCTGGACCCGGGTGGCGCTGGGGCTGCCCCTGCACGACGTCACCGGCGGCTTCCGGGCGTACCGCCGGCACGTGCTGGCCGAGCTGCTGGACCACCAGATCGCCTCGCAGGGCTACTGCTTCCAGGTCGACCTGGCCTGGCAGGCCTGGCGCTCGGGAAACCGGGTCGTCGAGGTGCCCATCACGTTCGTCGAGCGCGAGCACGGCAGGAGCAAGATGAACCGGACCATCGTGCTGGAGGCGCTGTGGCGGGTGTCGTGGTGGGGCGTGCGCACCCGGCGCTCCCACGTCCGCACCGTCACCCGCTCGCTGCAGGGGCGCTCGTGAGCCGCCGCCGCCGCGTGCTGCCGCTGCTCGTGGCCCTGCTGGTCGTCGCGCCGCTGCTGGAGCTGTACGTCCTGATCCAGGTCGGGCAGGTGGTCGGCGCGCTGTGGACGATCGCCGCCCTGGTCGCCGTGTCGCTGCTGGGGGCGGCCCTGTTGCGACGGGAGGGCTGGCGCACCTGGCGCGCGTTCCAGCAGGCGACGGCGTCCGGGCGGCTGCCCGGCAAGGAGGTGGCCGACGGCGCGCTGGTGCTGCTGGCCGGCTCGCTGCTGCTGACCCCGGGCTTCGTCACCGACGCCTTCGGCCTGCTGCTGCTGGTGCCGCCGGTGCGGGCGGTGGCCCGCAGGGCGCTGCTGTCGTACGCCACGCAGCGGGTCGTGCCCGGCCTGGCCGGTGACCTGCTGCGGCCGCCGCCGCCCTCCCGGGGCGGGAGCGGCGTGGTCGACGGCGAGGTCGTCGACGGTCCCTGAACACGCCGCGAGCCGCGTCCCCGGAGGGGGGCGCGGCTCGCGAGGGCGGTGGTGCTAGGCGCTCTTCTTGCCCGCCCGGTCGGCCTTGAGGGCCGCCTTGACCTTGCCCTGGTGGTCGTGCAGCACGGCCAGGCGCTCGGCCAGGACCTCCTCGAGCTCGGCGACGCTGCGCCGCTCGAGGAGCATGTCCCAGTGGGTGCGGGCGGGCTTGGTCTTCTTGGGCTCGGGCTGCTCGCCGTCACGCAGGAGCGCGGTGGCCCCGCAGGCCTTGCACTCCCACGACGGGGGGACGTCGGCCTCGGCGGCGAACGGCATCTCGATGACGTGGCCGCGAGGGCAGTCGTAGGTCGCAGACAGCCGGGGGGCGAACTCGGTGTGCCGGTCGCTCTCGTAGCTGACCGCCCCGAGACGTGTGCCTCGCAGGACGCGGTCGCTCATCTTGGCCTCCAGTGTGGGTGTCTCGTCAGACAACGTGCCCGCTGCCGCCAGGATTCCCCCGCGCCCCGCATCCAACCTGTCGCCGAGGGTGACGGGCCGGCTCCAGGGGTCCGTCCACGCGGGCTCGCACGTGGGACGCGGTCGCCGCCGTGCTGGTCGGGTGGCCGCGTCGCGGGGGCGAGACCACCCCTCCCGAGCGTCCCGCAGATCGCCGATAATCGACATTATGTCAGGTGATGGTCCACAACCCTCCGGTCGCCGACGTGCGGACCGGGCGCGCTACCCCGCTGCTTCCCCGTGCCCTGGCTCGGCCTCGTCGACGCGACCCGCCTGCCCGTCCTGCACCCGTCGGGCGGGCCGCAGCCCTTCCTCCGCCGCGGCTCGACCGCGACACGACCGAGGCGGCACAGTGCCGGTCATGACGATCTGGACCTGCTCGACCTGCGGCATCGAGCACCCGGACACCGACCGGCCACCGGCCACCTGTGCGATCTGCACGGACGAGCGGCAGTACGTGCCCGAGGGCGGGCAGGCCTGGACGACGCAGGAGCAGCTGCGCGCCGAGGGCTTCCGCACCCGCGTCGAGGAGCTGGAGCCGGACCTGTACGCCCTGCACGTGGAGCCGGAGCTGGCGATCGGCCAGCGCGGGTTCCTGGTGCGCAGCACCGCCGGGAACCTGCTGTGGGAGCCGCCCGGCTACCTCGACGACGAGGCCGTCAAGGCCGTGCGCGACCTCGGCGGCCTGGCCGCGGTCTCCGCCAGCCACCCGCACCTCGTCGGTGCCTCGGTCTCCTGGAGCCACGCCTTCGGCGGGGTCCCGGTGCTGGTGGCCTCTGCGGACCGTTCCTGGGTCCGCCGCCCCGACCCGGCCGTCGAGCTGTGGTCCGGCACCCGGCAGGTCCTGCCCGGGATCACCCTCGTCCAGTGCGGTGGCCACTTCGCGGGCAGCGCGGTCGCCCACTGGGCCGCCGGCGCCGGTGGCCGCGGGGTGCTCCTGACCGGGGACACCCTCGCCATCGGGGCGGACCGCGCCTCGGTCAACGTCATGCGCAGCTACGTCAACAACATCCCGCTGCCGGAGCGGGCCGTCCGCCGCGTCCTCGCCGCCGTCGAGCCCCTCCCCTACGACCACCTCTACGGCGCCTTCCGGACCCTGGGCCCCGGCGCACGAGCCGTCGTCACCGCCTCCCTCGAGCGCTACGTCGACTGGTTGCGCGGGGACGTGCCCGACGAGGCCGATCGCTGAGCGGAGCCGGGGCGAGACGGGGCGGGGCGGGGGCGAGACGCTGCCCGGACCACGGCGCCGGGCTCCCAGCGCCGTGCACTCTGGGCGCCGGAGGCCGATGTGTCGGTCAGGCGTGTGTGACTCGGGCGCCTCGGGGACAACACGTGGTCACACACACAGCGGCGCCGCACGGCGTCGCCCGAGCACCCCGGGAGCGGTCTCCATGGCACGTCACACTCTCGCCCGCACGCTGCACGACGTCGGACTGGCCACCTGGTTCGGCGGCTCGCTCATGGGCGCGGTCGGCCTCAACGGTGCCGCGGCCTCGCTGCGCAACCCCGACGAGCGCTCCGCGTCGGCCACCGTCGGCTGGACCCGCTGGGCCCCGGTCAGCGCGGCTGCCATCGGCGCCCACCTCATCGGCGCCGTGCAGCTGCTGCGCACCGAGGCGCCCCGCGTCCGGTCGCAGGAGGGCGTCATGCGCAGCTCCATCATCAAGACGGCCCTCACCGCGGGCGCGCTCGGCACCACCGCCTACTCCGGTGTGCTCAACCGCAAGATCGTGGCCGCCGGCAACGTGCCGGTCCAGGGCGCGACCGAGCCCGGTGCGTCCACGCCGGCCGACGTCGCCGCCACGCAGAAGCAGCTCAAGGCCGTCCAGTGGCTGATCCCGGCCTTCACCGGCGGCATCGTCGCGGCGACCTCCTGGCAGGGCGAGCAGATGCGCCCGGAGGAGGTCGCGGCCGGGACCCTGACCCGCGTCACCTCCCCCGTCACGCAGAACAAGCTGCCCGCCGCCGGTGCGGCCGCTGCCCTCGGCCTGGTGCTGGCCGCCCGCTCGCGCCGCTCGAAGCGCAGCTCCTCGTCCAGCTCCAGCTCGGACACCCCGGTCTACCCGGTGACCGGCCCGTCGTACAGCACCCCGGTCCCCGCCTCCGGCACGCACGTCGCCAGCGGCCCGGGCACCGGCGCCAGCTCCACCGGCTCGACCGCGCCGAGCTCCACCGGCTCCACCGGCTCGAGCTCGACCGGCTCGAGCTCCACCGGTTCCACCGGCTCCACGAAGCCGGGCTCCGCGCTCTAGTCACGTCCCGCACGGCTCCGGGCCGGCCTCCCCTCAGGGGGCCGGCCCGCGGCCTGTCCGCCCCCGGCCTCCCGTGGGCAGGTCGCGTGGCCGCGGCAGTCGACGTGACGGCCTAGCGTGGGCCGGTGCGCCCCCTCGCCGTGTTCGACCTGGACGGGACGCTCGCCGACGTCCGCCACCGGCTGCACCACCTGCACGGGCGGCGCAAGGACTGGGACGCGTTCTTCGACGCCGCCCGTCACGACCCGCCGCTCGCGACCGGTCTCGCCCTCGTGCGCGAGAGCGGCCACGAATGCGACGTCGTCTACGTGACCGGTCGCCCCGAGCGGTGCCGCGAGGACACCGTCGCCTGGCTGCAGGAGCAGGAGCTGCCCAAGGGTGAGCTGGCGATGCGCCGGCCGGGCGACCGCCGGCCGGCGAGGGTCGCCAAGGTCGAGCTGCTGCGCCGGCTCGCCCGCGGCCGGGTCGTCGCGGTCGTCGTCGACGACGACGATCAGGTCTGCGACGCGTACGAGGAGCAGGGCTGGACGGTGCTCCGCGCGCGCTGGCAGGCGACCGCCCCGGTGCTGCGGCAGGCGCAGGAGCAGGAGGGCCGCACCTGAGCCTCCCCTGGGCCGGAGTGGCCCGGTGTCAGGGCCGGGTCGTCACCGCGTGCGCTCCCCGAGCAGCTCGTCGAGCGCCTGCAGGCTGCGGCGCAGCCGACGTCGGACGGCCGGCGCCGCCAGCCGGTCGGCGATGGCACCGGTGATGCCGCCCGGCGCCTGGTAGGACATCCGCAGCTCCACGTCCGTGCAGCCGGGGGTGCGCTCGCGCAGCCGCCAGCGGCCGCGCAGCCCGATGCCGGTCACGCTGTTCCAGGCCAGGTCGCCGGGCTCCTGGAACTCCACGACCTCGACGGTGCCGCCGAGCGCCGCGGCACCGACCTGGAAGCGGACCGCCCAGCGGGCGCCCTCCCCCGTGACCTGCTCGCCGAGGACCTCGGCGACGACGAGCCCGTCCAGGAACTCCGGCCAGCGACGCGGGTCGGCCACGACCTCCCAGACCTGCTCGCGGGGCGCCCGGAGGCGACGCTGCTCGGTGACGCGCATCAGCCGAGCACCGGCAGGCGGCGCTCGGACGCCAGCCGGTCCATCGCCTCCTGCATGACGGTCATGACGTCGCCGTAGACCCGGTCGAGGTCGGGGTCCTCGCCGTACCGCTCGGCGAGGTCGATCGGCTCCAGGGCCTCCACGGTGATCTTGGCGGGGAGCGGGACGTGGAGGGCGAAGTCGCCGATGTTGAGCCCCCAGGGCACGGCCAGCGAGATCGACAGGGTCTTGAGGCGAGCGAGCCGGTCCAGGCGCAGCAGCTTGGCCAGCCACTCCCCCCGCGACAGGAACAGCGCCGTCTCCTGACCGCCCACGGCGACGACCGGCACGATCGGCACCCCCTCGCGCAGCGCGAGGCGCAGGAAGCCCTTGCGGCCGCCGAAGTCGACCCGGTGCCGCTCCCAGCTCGGCCGGAACACCTCGTGGTCGCCGCCCGGGTAGACCAGCAGGGCGGCGCCCGTCGACAGCGCCTCGTGCGCGTTCTCCGGGTTGGCCGCCACCGTCCCGAACCTGCGGAGCATCCCGGCGAGGGGGTGCTGCACGATCAGGTTGTGCGCGAGCTGGTAGAAGCGCCGCTCCACACCGAAGTACGAGGTGAAGGCCAGCGTCAGGACGAGGGTGTCGGGCGTGAGGTTGCCGCCGCTGTGGTTGCCCACCAGCAACACGGGGCCCTTCGCGGGGATCCGCTCCAGGTGCCGGGCCTCCGCGCGGAACCAGGTGCTCGCCACCATCCAGACCAGCGGCAGCGAGTCACGGATGTAGTCGGGGTCGCGCTCGTCGAGGTCGGCGGCCGGGACACGGCGGCGGATCTGCTCCGTGGCCCAGGCGCCGGCGGCGCGGGGCAGGTCGAGCAGGTCCACGAGGGCTCCTCGGTCGGTCCGGTGGGGGCGTCCCCGTGCGTCGTGCCGCCTCGCACACGGCTGCACCCACCCTAGGCGAGCGCGCGCAGCACCGGGCCGGCCTTGGCGTGCGCCTCCGCGACCTCGGCGAGCGGGTCGCTGCCCCAGGTGATGCCGCCGCCGGCCCACAGGTGCACCCGGTCGGCGTCGGCGGCGACGGTGCGGATCGTGAGGCCGAGGTCGAGCCCGCCGGGGCGCACCAGGCCGAAGGCGCCCATCGCCGGCCCGCGGCCCACCGGCTCGAGCCCGGCCAGCAGCGCGCACGCGGCGCGCTTGGGAGCGCCCGTGACGGAGCCGCCCGGCAGCAGCGCGCGCAACAGCTCCGGGACGCCGACGTCCGGCCGCAGCTGCGCCGCGACGGTGCTGCCCGCCTGCCACAGCCCCGACCACTCGGTCAGCGCGAACAGCCGCTCCACCTGCACGCTGCCGGTCTGCGCCACGCGCGCGAGGTCGTTGCGCTCCAGGTCGACGATCATCACGTGCTCGGCGCGGTCCTTGGTGCTGGCCCGCAGGCGCTCGGCGCTGCCGGGCCCGACCGGCAGGGTGCCCTTCACCGGCACGGTCGTGACCCGGGCGCCCTCGACGCGGACGAGCTGCTCGGGCGAGGCGCACCCCACGGCCCACCCCGGCCCGGTCAGCACACCGCCGTACGTCGCCCCCGGCAGGGCGGCCACGGCGGCGGCCAGGGCGAGCGGGTCGCCGTCGTACGGGGCGCTGCGGTGGCCGACCACGTTGGCCTGGTACACGTCGCCCCGGCCGATCGCCTCCTGCACGGTGCGCACGGCGCCGGCGTGCTGCGCGTCGGTCCAGGTGGTGGCCCACTCCCCCACCACGGCCTGCCCCTGCGGCCCGGGCGTCGGCCCGCCGCGGCGGACCACCACCGCCACGACCTCGGGGACCGCCGGGACGGGGGACGGCGGGGGCAGCGGCAGGCCGGCGAGCGCCGCGCAGCCGGCCGCGCCCACCAGCAGGGCGACCGCGGTGCCGCGGTCCTCCTGCCGGGCCGGGGGGCCGGCCAGGCCGCAGGACCCCAGCAGGGCGGCGAGCCCGGCCGCGGGGTCGCCGCCGTCGACCGGCGACCACTCCCAGCGCGAGACCTCGCGCAGCGGCCCGGCCCACTCGGGGGGGCGTCCGGGCACGCTCAGCGACGTCGACGGGGTGTGCGGTCGCGCCACCTGCTCCCCCGTCCGGGTGTGTCCCTGCCGCGACGCCGGTCCGAGGTGAGGGAGACGGCACCTGCCGCCGCTGTCGCCGAGGAGATCCCCGTGTGCAACCACCGCCCCGCCTGTCCCGGCCCGGACGCCCCCGCCCACGAGGGGGCCCGGGTCGTGGCGAGGCGCCCCGAGCAGGGCTGGGTCCTGCTGTGCAACGGCGTGGTCGTGTTCGACGACACCGGCGAGATCCTGCCCGACGGCCGCACCGTCGCGCCGCACCGCGCCCGGGTGCGCCGCCTCGTCGCGGCCTGAGCTACCCCAGGCCGTCCTCGTAGGCCTCCGGCGACGGGCAGGAGCAGACCAGGTTGCGGTCGCCCTTGGCCCCGTCGATCCGGCGCACCGGCGGCCAGTACTTGCTCGACCGCGAGGTCTCCCCCGGGTAGGCGGCCTGCTCGCGCGTGTACGGGTGGTCCCAGTCCCCCAGCAGCGCCGACGCCGTGTGCGGCGCGCCGCGCAGCGGGTTGTCCTCGACCGGCCAGGTGCCGGCGGCGACCTCGTCGATCTCCCGGCGGATGTCGATCATCGCGTCGCAGAACCGGTCGAGCTCGGCCAGGTCCTCGCTCTCGGTCGGCTCGATCATCAGCGTGCCCGCGACCGGGAAGCTCATCGTCGGCGCGTGGAACCCGTGGTCGACCAGGCGCTTGGCGACGTCGTCGACCGTCACGCCGGTCTCCTTGGTCAGCGGGCGCAGGTCGACGATGCACTCGTGCGCGACGAGCCCGCCGCGGCCGGTGTAGAGCACCGGGTAGTGCGGCTGCAGCCGGGCGGCGACGTAGTTGGCCGTGAGCACGGCGACCTGGGTCGCCCGGGTCAGGCCCTCGCCGCCCATCAGCCGGACGTAGGCCCAGCTGATCGGCAGGATGCCGGCGCTGCCGTACGGCGCCCCGCTCACCGGGCCGGGTCCGGTGGCCGGGCCGGCGGCCGGGTCGGCCGGGTGGTCGGGCAAGTAAGGCGCGAGGTGGGCGCGCGCCGCGACGGGGCCGACGCCGGGGCCGCCGCCGCCGTGCGGGATGCAGAAGGTCTTGTGGAGGTTGAGGTGGCTGACGTCGGCGCCGAAGCGGCCCGGGCGGGCCAGGCCGACGAGCGCGTTGAGGTTGGCGCCGTCGACGTACACCTGGCCGCCGGCGTCGTGCACCGCGGCGCAGATGTCGGTGATCGTGTCCTCGTACACGCCGTGCGTGCTCGGGTAGGTGACCATCAGCGCGGCCAGCCGGTCCCGGTGCTGCTCGATCTTCGCGTGCAGGTCCTCCACGTCGACGTCGCCCGTGGGGGCGGTCGCCACGACGACGACCCGCATGCCGGCCATCACCGCGCTGGCGGCGTTGGTGCCGTGGGCGCTCGCCGGGATCAGGCAGACGTCGCGCTCGGTGTCGCCGGCGGCCTGGTGGTAGCCGCGGATCGCGAGCAGGCCGGCGAGCTCGCCCTGGCTGCCGGCGTTGGGCTGCAGGCTCACCGCGTCGTACCCGGTGACCTCGGCCAGCCAGCCCTCGAGGTCGCTGACCAGGCTGCGGTAGCCCTGCGCGTGGCTCGGGTCGGTGAACGGGTGGAGCCCGGCGAACTCCGGCCAGGTCACCGGCTCCATCTCGGTGGTGGCGTTGAGCTTCATCGTGCACGAGCCCAGCGGGATCATCGTCCGGTCGAGGGCGAGGTCCTTGTCCGACAGCCGGCGCAGGTAGCGCAGCATCGACGTCTCGCTGTGGTGGGTGCGGAAGACCTCGTGCGTGAGGTACGGCGTGGTGCGCCGCAGGCCCTCGGGCAGGGCGTCGGCGCTCTGCGCGTCGAGGGCGTCCCAGTCGGGCTCCCCCGCCCCGAAGGCGCCCGCGACCGCGGACAGGTGGGCCCGGGTCGTCGTCTCGTCGGTGCTGATGCCGAGCGTGTCGGCGTCGACCCGGCGCAGCTCCACGCCGCCCCGCAGCGCCGCGGCGGCGACCTCCTCGGCCCGGCCGGGCACCCGCACGGTGAGGGTGTCGAAGAACGCGTCGTGCACGAGCTCCACGCCCGCCCCGCGCAGGGCGGCCGCCAGCAGGACCGCGCTGCGGTGGGTGCGGCGGGCGATCGTCGCCAGGCCCTCGGGGCCGTGGTGGACGGCGTACGCGGCGGCCATCACGGCCAGCAGCACCTGGGCGGTGCAGATGTTGCTCGTGGCCTTCTCGCGGCGGATGTGCTGCTCGCGGGTCTGCAGCGCCAGGCGCATGGCGGGGGCGCCGTCCGCGTCCACGCTGACCCCGACGAGGCGCCCGGGCATGCTGCGCTCGAGGCCCTTGCGCACCGCCATGAAGCCGGCGTGCGGGCCGCCGTAGCCGAGCGGGACGCCGAAGCGCTGGCTGCTGCCGACGGCGACGTCGGCTCCCAGCTCGCCGGGGCTCTCCAGCAGGGTGAGGGCGAGCAGGTCGGCGGCGACGGTGACGACGGCGCCGCGCTCACGCGCCTGCGCGATGAGCGGGCGCAGGTCGCGGACGGCGCCGCTGGTGCCGGGGTGCTGGACGAGCACGCCGAAGGGGGTCCGGTCCCCCAGGCCCTCGCGGAGGTCGACGACCTCGACGGGCAGGCCGAGGGGCAGCGCCCGGGTGCGCAGCACGGCGATCGTCTGCGGGTGGGTGTCGGCGTCGACCACGAAGACGGCGCCGGCGGGCGCCTTGCTGGTGCGGCGGGCCAGCGTCATCGCCTCCGCCGCGGCGGTGGACTCGTCGAGCAGGCTCGCGCCGGCGACGTCGAGCCCGGTGAGGTCGCAGACCACCGTCTGGAAGTTGAGGAGCATCTCCAGCCGGCCCTGGCTGATCTCCGGCTGGTAGGGCGTGTACGCCGTGTACCAGGCGGGGTTCTCCATCACGTTGCGCAGGACCACGCCGGGGGTGTGCGTGCCGGAGTAGCCGGTGCCGATCATGGGGGTGACCAGCTCGTTGCGGTCGGCCAGCGCGCGCAGCTCGGCGAGCACCTGCGGCTCGGACGCGGCCGGCGGGAGGTCGAGCCGCTCGGTGGCCCGGATGGCCGCGGGGACGGCCGCCTCGGCGAGCTCGGTCAGCGAGCCGGCGCCCACCACGGCGAGCATCTTGGCGATCTCGTCCTCGCCCGGGCCGATGTGGCGCCCGGCGAACGGCGCCGCCGACTCCAGGTCGGCGTAGCTCTCGGGCCGGGGGGTGCTGGCGGGGTCCATGGCGAGGCCTCCGGGCAGTGCGCGGCGCGCCGGACGCGCACCGCTCGGGCCTCCCCGCTCTGTCCCTGGACCTGAGAGCTTCGCCCGGGCGGACCCGGGCTTTCTCCTTCGGTGAGGCGCGTGCGCCTGCTCTTCAGAGGTGCCTCGTCCACGCGGTCCACGGGCCTGAGAGGTTCTGGGGAGAGTTGCTCCTTCGGCGTCCCCCGCTGGCGGCGAGGGACTCTCCCGCGCGGGGTCGTCGGCAGGGCCAGGGTACTCGGCCTGCCGGAGCCCGCACGCCGGCGCGCTTCCGGCGCCGGGCGCACGTCGTCCGCGGGGCGGGGGCGGCTGGCCCGGTGATCGCTGCTGCCGACACGCGCGCCCCTGCGCAGCGATCGCCGGGTCAGCCCGCCACTCCCCGCTGATCAAGCCCGTGTAGCGGTCCGTCCCGGCGTGTCACCCGCAACGGGGGCCTGATCGGCGCAGGCGGGCGGCGCGGGAGCGGGCGGGCCCGGTGGGCTGCGGAGGGAGCCGTCAGCCCGCGGTGCGGCGGCGCCGGCGACCGGCGAGCTCGTCGTCGGCGGTCTCGGCCGGCTTGACCACGCCGCCCTGCGCGCGCTCCCCCGGCAGCTGGGCCAGGGAGCCCTCGACGTCGCGGACCTGACGGCCCACCGCGATGGCGAACACGGCCTGGCCGCCCTGCAGCAGGTCGACGACCTCGTCCGTGGAGGTGCACTCGTACACCGTCGTGCCGTCGCTCATCAGCGTGACGTTGCCGAGCGACTCGACCCCGCGGTCCCGCAGCGTGGCGATGGCGGTGCGGATGTTCTGCAGCGAGACGCCGGCGTCGAGCAGCTTCTTGACGATGCGGAGCACGAGGATGTCGCGGAAGGAGTACAGCCGCGAGGTCCCCGAGCCGGCGGCCTCCCGGACGCTCGGCTCGACGAGGCCGGTGCGGGCCCAGTAGTCGAGCTGGCGGTAGGTGATGCCGGCCGCCGCGCAGGCCGTCGGCCCGCGGTAGCCCAGGCCCTCGGGCTGCGCCCCCGGCCGCTCGGACTCGGGCAGGTCCTCGAACAGCGACCCCTGCAGGCCGAGCACGGGCCGGCTCGCGTCGTGCCCGGGAGCGCTCGTCGGCGCGTCCCCGTCTCGTCCCTCGTCGTGCGGCACTCGGCTCGCCTCTCTGCACGGCGAGCACGCCTCCCGGTCGGGCTGCGCATCGCCGACCTCGGCCTGAGGTCGTCCCGCACGGTAGGGAGCCGCGCCAGGGGGGTCAACGACCCGACCCGGCGCGTCCCGGACCTGTGCCTCAGGTCGAGGCTCAGGGCTGGTGCGGCGGGACGCTCAGGACTCGAAGTCCTCGGGGTTGATCTGGTCGAGGAACTCGCGGAACTTCTCGACCTCGTCCTCCTGCTCGTCCGGGATGGCGATGCCCGCCTCGGCCAGCACTGCCTCCTCGCTGCGGATGACCGCACCGGTGCGCAGGGCGAGCGCGATCGCGTCGGACGGGCGGGCGCTGACCTGCAGCCCGCCGTCGAAGCCGAGCTCGGCGTGGAAGACGCCCTCGCGCAGCCCGGTGATGGTCACGCTGCGCAGCGGGCGGTCGAACGCGCCGAGCAGGTCGCGCAGCAGGTCGTGGGTCATCGGGCGCGCCGTGACGACGCCCTGCTGGGCGAACGCGATGGCCGTGGCCTCCACGGCGCCGATCCAGATCGGCAGGTAGCGGTCGCCCGCGACCTCCTTGAGCAGCACGATCGGCTGCTGGCTCGGGAGCTCGACCCGCACGCCGACGACGCTCAGCTCGGAGGGGGCCGTGCGCTGCTCGTGCTCGTCCACGGGACCTCCTGCTGGTGCTCGAACGGTAGGTCCGAGACTACCCGCGCAGGCCGGTCCCACCGCCCGGGACGCCCGGGACGGTCAGCGCCGCAGCCCGGGACCCAGACCCTGCCGCAGGAGCGTGCTGTGCAGCTTGACCGACAGCGCCGCCAGCTCGCGGACGACCTCCTCCGCGCGGGCGCGGGCCTCGGGGTTGCGCTGGCGCACCAGGGGCGTCACGACCTGCTCGAGCAGCCCGATCTCGCGGTCGGCCGCCGCCTTGAACGGCCGCAGATGGCGCGCCTCGATGCCGAAGCGGGCCATCTCCGACACCGTCTTGGCGACCACGAGCGCGTCGCCGTCGTAGTGGGAGCCGCCCGCGCGCGGCCCGAGCAGCCCGTACTGCTCCAGCTGGTCGAGCTGCTCGGGCGCCAGGCCGGCCGCGTCGAGCAGCTCGGTGCGGGACAGCCGGACCTCGCTGACGTCGGGCCGGAAGTGGTCGGCGCCCGGCAGGCCCTCGGCGGCGACCAGCGCCCGCGGGGCCCGCGGACCGGTGGCGCCGAGCGACGGCGGCTCGAGCCCCCGGTCGAGCGCGTCCAGGTGTTCCTTGATGACGCGCAGCGGGAGGTACTGGTCGCGCTGGGCGGTGAGCACGTGGCGCAGCCGCCCGACGTCCTCGCGCGAGAACTTGCGGTAGCCCGAGCTGGTGCGCTCGGGCTTGACGAGCCCCTCGTCCTCCAGGAACCGGATCTTGCTGATCGTGATGTCGGGGAAGTCGGGGCGCAGCTGCCCGAGCACCTCACCGATGCTCATGAACGCCCGGGAGGGCAGCGGGTCAGGGCTGACGCTCACGCCGACTCGCCGCGCCGGGGTCCGGCGAGGAAGACCAGGCGGTACTTGCCGATCTGCACCTCGTCGCCGCCGGCCAGGCCGATCGACTCGATGCGCTCGCGGTCGAGGTAGGTGCCGTTGAGGCTGCCGACGTCGCGGACGAGGAAGCCGCCGCCCTCGCGGACGAACTCCGCGTGGCGCCGGGAGACGGTGACGTCGTCGAGGAAGATGTCGCTCTCGGGGTGGCGCCCGGCGGTGGTGACGTCGGCGTCGAGCAGGAAGCGGCTGCCGGCGTTGGGGCCCCGCTTCACCACCAGCAGGGCGGTGCCGGCGGCCGGCTGCTCCTCGAGGACCGGGTCGGCCGCGGCCGCCGCGCCCTCCCCCGAGCCGAGCACGCCCTCGATGAGGCTGAGCGAGATCGTCGACGTGGTGTCGGTGGAGCTGCTGCTGCCGGGCCCGGCCTGCTCGCCGCTCGGCGCGCCGACCACGGCGGCGCCGCAGCGCGCGCAGAAGCGGCTGCCGTCGGGGTTCTGCTGTCCGCACTGCGTGCAGAACACTGGTCCGCCTCCCGTCGGGCGGTGCCGACCGGCAACCGCCTGTCCCCGGTCCTTCCCCCAGGTCAGGGGCGGTGCCCGGGGGCTGGTGCCGAACGTAGTGTCGGGCTCACGCAGGGGTCAACCGGCGCCTGAGCCCGCGCTCGACCTCAGGCTCAGCGAGAGGTCCCGCGGGCCGTCAGGGCAGCAGCGCCTGGTAGGCGGCCGCGTCGAGCAGGGTGTCGCCGGAGAGGGCCTCCTCGCCGCCGTCGACGGACATCTCCAGCAGCCAGCCCTCGCCGTAGGGGTCGGAGTTGACCAGCTCGGGGTGGGCGTCAAGCGCCTCGTTGGTGGCGGTCACCGTCCCGGCCAGCGGCGCGTACACGTCGGACACGCTCTTGGTCGACTCGACCTCGCCGAGCGCCTGGCCGGGCTCGAGCGCGGTGCCGACCGCCGGCAGGGTCACGAAGACGATGTCGCCGAGCGACTCCTGGGCGTAGGCCGTGATGCCGATGCGCACGCGCGTCCCGTCGCCGGGGCTGCGGCGCAGCCACTCGTGCTCGGCCGTGTACGTCAGGTCGTCGGGGTGCACGGGGGCTCCTCCTCAGGGGCGCGGAGCGCGTCGGTCTAGCCGCCGGGCGCCGGGCGAGCGTAGCGAGGCGCGTCGAGCTCGCGCACGGCGGTGACCCGCACGTCGTCGAGGGGCTCCACGGTCGCCGTCCCGCCGAGGCGCGCCACCGTGTCGACCACGCCGCCGGGGATGCCCATCGCGGAGGACAGCGTGCCCGTGTCGCCGACGACCCGGTAGCGGTAGGGCGGGCGCAGCACCGTGCCGTCGACGAGCACGCCGCCGTCGGCGTCGAGCAGGCTGGTGCTGGCCACCACGCGCACCGCGGCGGGGCTGCCGTCGCCGCCCGTGCCCTCGAGCTGGAGCGCCTCGGCACCGGCGGCGCGCAGCTCCTCGAGGGCGTCGAGCAGCGCCTCCGCACGCACGCCCCCGTCGGGGTCGTCGACGGTCAGGACCATGCCCGGGCCCGAGGCCGCCGCGGTGCCGGTCAGGACGCCGAGCAGCTGGGCCCGGCGCCGCGCCTCGGCCAGGGCGGCCGTGTCGGCGTCCGGGCTGGTGAGCCGCTCTCGGGCGGCGGTGAGGGCGCTCACCTCGGCACGGAGCCGGTCGTTGCGCCCCGCCAGGTCGTCGAGGATGCGCACGAGGTCGTCGGGCCGGGCGGAGGCGAGCACCCCGTCGACCTGCGTCGAGCGCACCTGCACCGCCACCGCGAAGCCGAGGGCCGCCAGCAGCAGCGCGACGAGCAGGTCGACGCGCCGCAGGCGGGGGCGCAGCAGGACGCGGGCCGCGCGCCGGCCGGCGCCGGCGTCGGCGCCTGTGTCGCGGCGCGGGGTGACCGGCTCGCTCATGCGCGGAACAGGTGCCGGCGGATCGCGGCGGCGTTGGAGAAGATCCGGATCCCGAGCACGACGACGACCGCCGTCGACAGCTGCCCGCCGACCCCGAGCTGGTCGCCGAGGAAGACCACGAGGCCGGCCACGAGCACGTTGCTCACGAAGGAGACGACGAACACGCGGTCGTCGAAGATCCCGTCGAGCTGGGCGCGGACGGCACCGAAGACGGCGTCGAGCGCCGCGACGACGGCGATCGGTAGGTACGGCTGCAGCAGCGCCGGCACGGTCGGCTCGAGGACCAGCCCGAGCAGCACGCCGGCCAGCAGCGCGAGCGCGGGGATCACGAGGTCTCCACGGTGGCCGACCGGAGCTCGGCGGGCGACCCGGCGGGCAGGGTCAGCGCGTCCTCGCCGCGCACCTCCATGCGCAGGCCGTACAGCGCGGTGTAGGTCGCCAGCGCCCGGCCCGCCTCGCCGTCGACGAAGGCCGCCTCGAGCCGGCCGGGGTCGCCGAGGGCCCGCACGACGTAGGGCGGGCTGAGCGGCCGGAAGTCGACCAGGACGGCCTCACCGGCCGAGCGGATGGCGGTGCGGGCGGTCAGCCGCAGGTCGTCGATGCTGATGGCCTCGGCGCCCGCGACCCACAGCCCGTTGACGAGCTCCTGCAGGTCGCGGTCGAGCACGCGGCCGTCGCCCTCGACCTCGCCGCGCGGCAGCGTCGACTCCGGCTCGCCCTCGACGGCCTCGGGCCGGTCGTCGAGCGTCACCACGATCCCGGGCCCGGTCACCGGCACCGTGCCGGCGGCGAGCTCGAGGGCGCTCAGGCTCCGGGTCCGGTCGCGGCCGGCCAGGTCGGAGGCGAGCGCGGCGTCGCGCCGGGCCGCCACCTCGGCGCGCAGCCCCGTCACGGTCCGGGCCAGCTCGTCGGAGTCGGCGGCCCGGCGCTCGACGTCGGCCACCAGGCGCTGGCGGACCTGCTCGCCGTCCCCGGCCGCGCCGCGCACCGCCGCGCCGGCCGTGCCCGTGAGGACCCCGACGAGCACGAGGACGACCGCTCCGGCCGCCCGCCGGCCGGCGGTCCCGGGCTCGCGGCCGGCCGGTCGCGCCGCCGCGGCATCGGCGTAGGAGGGGTCCTGCGCACCCCGCAGCAGGTCCTCCAGCAGCGACCGCGACCCGTCGTGCCGTGACGCAGGCGGGTGCGGGGCGGTCACGCCGCCAGCCTGCCACGGCGGGCCGGACAGCCCCGGCTCAGCCGGGCGGCGCGTCCAGCTCGGCGCCGGCCACGACGGCCGCCCACTCCTGCAGCAGGGCCTCGGCCGCGGCTGCGGTGGGCGCCTCGGCCCAGAGGTGGGTGACGGCCTCGCTGGGGTCGGGCAGGACCAGGCCCCAGCGCCCGTCCTGCTCCACGACACGGACGCCGTCGGTGGTGTCGACCTCCCGGGCACCGGCCACGCCGAGCACCTCGCGCATCACCAGGCCCTTCCTGGCCCAGGGCGTCGGCACCGACTGCCGGACGACGTGCGCGAGGGGGATGCGCGCATCGATCTGCGACAGGGTCAGCCGGGTGCGGGCCACCAGCCCGAGCAGCCGCACGAATGCGGCGAGCCCGTCGAGCGCGGGCGAGAAGTGCGGCACCACGAAGCCGCCGCGCCCGTCGCCGGCGAACACCACCCCCGGCTCCCCCGCCACCCGGGTCAGCTCGTCCGGCGCCGTCGACGTCCAGGAGACCGACGCGCCGTGGAAGCGGCTGACCTGCTCGGCGATGCGGGTCGTCGTCACGGGCAGCGCGACCCGTCCCGCGCGCGTCTCGGCCGCGACCAGGTCGAGCAGCACGAGCAGGGCGCGGTCGTCGTGGACGACCGCGCCGCGCTCGTCGACGAGGGCGATGCGCTCCCCCACGTGGTCGAAGCGGACGCCGAAGGCGGCCCCCGAGCTCGACACCAGACCGCCGAGGCGGTCCAGCGCGGCCATGTGCTGGGCCGGCGTCTCGGTGGTGGCGCGCTCGTCGAGCCGGTTGGCGACGGTCAGGACGTCGACGCCGATGCGGCCGAGCAGCGTGGGCAGCACCAGGGCCGCGGCGCCGCCGGCGGTGTCGAGCACGACCTTGAGGCCCGCCTCGGCGACGCCGCGGACGTCGACGGTGCGCAGGACCTCCTGGGCGTACGTGTCGAGCGTGCGCGCCGGGAAGCTCAGCTCGGCGATCTCGCCCGGGAACGCGCGGCGGAACTCCTGGCGGCTGAACACCCGCTCCAGGCGCCGCTGCGCCGCCGGCGACAGGTCCGTGCCGTTCTCGTCGAGGAAGACGATGTCGATCGACTGCGGGTCGGCGGGGGTGGTGCGCAGGACGACCCCGCCGCTGGCGGCGCTGCGCCGCGTCTCGAAGCGCGTCACCGGCAGCGGCGAGACCTCGAGGTCCTCGACGTCGATGGCGCTGGCGGTCAGCGCCGAGATGACGGCGCGCTTGAAGGCCCGGGCGGCGCGGGAGGCGTCGCGGGCGGTGGTGACGACGCTGCCCTTCTTCAGGGTGGTCGCGTAGGCGGAGGCGAGCCGGACGACGTACTCCGGGGTGATCTCGACGTTGACCAGGCCGGAGACGCCGCGCGGGCCGAACAGCGACGCGGTGCCGCGCGACTCCCAGATGACGCTGGTGTTGACCACCGCGCCGGCCTCGATCGTCTTGAACGGGTAGACCTTCACGCCGCTGGAGATGAAGGCCTCCTCCTCCACCACGCACTCGTCGCCCACGACCGAGCCCTCCTCGAGGCGGGCGGCCCGCATGACGTCGGTGTTCTTGCCGACCACGCAGCCGCGGAGCACCGCGTGCGGGCCGACGAAGACGTTGTCGTGGACGACGGCGCGCTCGAGCGAGGCGCCGCCCTTGACGACGACGTTGCTGCCGATCACCGTCAGCTCGCGCAGCTGGGCGCCGGCCTCGACCTTGGCGTAGTCGCCGACGTACACCGGCCCGGAGATGCTCGCGTCGGGGTCGACCTCCGCGCCCTCCCCCACCCACACCGACGGCGCGACCTCGAAGCCGTCGATCTCGACGTCGACGCGGCGGTGCAGCACGTCGGCCTGGGCGCGCAGGTAGCTCTCGTGGGTGCCGACGTCCTCCCAGTAGCCGTCGGCGACGTAGCCGTACACGGGCGCGCCGGCCTTGAGCAGCGCCGGGAAGACGTCGGCGGACCAGTCGACGGCCTCGCCGCGGGCGACGTAGGAGAAGACCTCCGGCTCCATCACGTAGATGCCGGTGTTGACGGTGTCGGTGAACACCTGGCCCCAGGTCGGCTTCTCCAGGAAGCGCTCGACCCGCTGGTGCTCGTCGGTGACGACGATCCCGAACTCCAGCGGGTCGGGCACCCGCGTCAGGCAGACGGTCACCAGCGCACCCCGCTGGCGGTGGGCGGCGACGACCGCGCCGAGGTCGATGTCGGTGAGGGCGTCGCCGCTGATCACCAGGAACGAGTCGTCGCGCAGCGCCGACTCGGCGTTGCGGACCGAGCCCGCGGTCCCGAGCGGCGTCTCCTCGGTCGCGTAGGACAGGTGCATCCCCAGCTCGTCGCCGTCGCCGAAGTAGGTGCGGACCAGGCTGGCGAGGAACTGGACGGTCACGACGGTCTCGTCGAACCCGTGCCGCTTGAGCAGCCGCAGGACGTGGCCCATGATCGGTCGGCCGACGACGGGCAGCAGCGGCTTGGGCTGGTTGGCGGTCATCGGCCGCAGGCGGGTGCCCTCGCCGCCCGCCATGACCACCGCCCTCACGCGCGGGCCGCCTGGTCCTCGCGCTCCCGCCGGTCGACGAGCACGAGCCGCCGCACCTGGATGACGTACGCGATCCCGGCCGCCCAGTACAGCGCGGTCCCCCAGGTCGTGAACGCCCAGGCCAGCGGGCGGAACACCGTCGCGAGCCAGTCCTGGCGCTCGGGCAGCGCCGCGAGCAGCATGGGGAAGGCGTACAGCAGGTTGAAGGTCGCGGCCTTGCCGAGGAAGTTGACCGGCAGCGGCCCGTAGCCGTGCGCGCGCAGCAGGAGCAGGCCCCCGGCGAGCACGACGTCGCGGGCGATGAGCGCGACGGCGAACCCCCAGGGCAGCCCGTCGCGGGCGACGAGGGCGACGAGGGTCGCGAGGATGTAGAGCCGGTCGGCCGCCGGGTCGAGCAGCTGGCCCAGCCGGCTGAACTGCCCGTACCGGCGGGCGATCTTGCCGTCGGCCCAGTCGCTGACGCCCGCCGCCATCAGCAGCAGGATCGCGCGGCCGTCCTGCTCGGTGACGAGCACCCAGTAGAGGAACAGCGGCACACCGGCCAGCCGCAGCGCCGACAGCAGGTTCGGCACCGTCAGGACGCGGCTGCTCGGCGCTGCCTCCGTCGTCACGAGGTGGACCCTACCGACGCAGGTGCCCGTGGGGTCAGGTGAACGCGCTGACCCCGGTGATCTTCCGGCCGACGATGAGCTCCTGGATGTCGGCGGTGCCCTCGTAGGTGTAGATGGCCTCGATGTCGGCCATGTGCCGGACCACGTGGTAGTCGAGCAGGATCCCGTTGCCGCCGAGGACCTCGCGGGCCTCCAGGATGACCTCGCGGGCCCGCCGGGTGTTGTTGACCTTGGCGAGCGCGGCGATCGTGTCGGTGAGCTGGCCGTCGGCCAGCAGCCGGCCGAGCTGCAGGCAGTACAGCTGCATGCCCGTCACCTCGGCGAGCATCCGGACGAGCTTGTCCTGCACGAGCTGGAAGCCGGCGAGCGGCTGCCCGAACTGCTCGCGCTGGCGGCAGTACTCCAGCGCCACCTCGTACGCGGCGGTGGCGTGGCCGAGCGCGCCCCAGGCGACGGAGTTGCGGGTGGTGGCCAGGACGCGGCCGGTGTCCTTGAAGGTCCTCCCCTCCGGCAGCAGGTTGGCGTGCGGGACCCGGACGCCGGTCAGGACGATGTCGGCCTGCCAGACGGCGCGCACCGACACCTTGCCGTCGATGCGCCGCGCGTCGACGCCGGGCGTGCCCTTCTCGACGAGGAACCCCTTGACGCCACCGTCCTCGACGTCGCGGGCCCAGACGACGGTGACGTCGGCGATGGTGCCGTTGCCGATCCAGCGCTTGTGGCCGTCGAGCACCCACTCCTCGCCCTCGCGCCGGGCGGTGGTCTCCAGGGCGACCGAGTCCGAGCCGTGCAGCGGCTCGGTGAGGGCGAAGGCGCCGAACAGCTCGCAGGAGGCGAGGCCCGGCAGCCAGCGCGCCTTCTGCTCCTCCGAGCCGAGCATGTCGATCGACCTCATCGCCAGGCCGGCCTGCACGCCGAGGAAGGTGCCGAGGCTGCCGTCGCCGCGGTTGAGCTCCATGTGCACCAGGCCGGCGCCGAGCGGGCTCATCGGCGGGCACCCGTGGCCCTGGATGCCGTCACCGACCAGGCCGAGCACGCCGAGCCGCTTGACCAGGTCGAACGGGAACTCCGCCCGCTCCCAGAAGCCCCCGATCACCGGCAGCACCTCGTCGTCCACGAACGCGCGGGTGCGCAGCAGCAGCTCCAGCTCGTCCTCGGACAGCTGGCCGCGCAGCCCGAAGTAGTCGGTGGACTGCGAGCGCCCGACCTCGTACATGCGGCCGCGGGTGTCGGCGCTCAGCGTGCGGTCAGGGGTGGGGCCGTCCATCGGGTCCTCCGCAGTCAGGGGTGGTCCAGCCCTCCCCCGAGTGGGGTGCGCCACACCGGGGCTCCAGGAGCAGGACGGGGATCCGCCGCCGGGTGCGGCTCCGGTAGTCGGCGTACGACGGGAAGACCGTGCAGGCCCGCGACCACCAGGCCGCGCGCTCGGCCCCGTCGAGCTCGCGGGCGGTCAGCGCGTGCACGACCCCCCCGTCCTGCAGCTCGACGTGCGGGTCGGCGAGGACGTTGCGGTACCAGGCGGGGTCGCGGTCGGCGCCGGCGCGGGAGGCGACCGCCGCGTACGCGCCCCGGTGCTCGACGCGCATCAGCGGGGTCTTGCGCAGCAGCCCCGTGCACCGCCCGCGGGTCCGCAGCACCACCACCGGCCGGCCGCCCCACGCGGCGCCGGTCCGCTCGTAGTGCTCGACCTCGTCGCGCACCCAGGCCTCGCTGCTGGGGGCGTAGTCCGCGGGCAGCGGCGCGCGCTCGGGCATCAGTCCACGCCGGCTAGGCGCAGCAGCCCGGTGACCGCAGCCGCGACGAGGACGACGAGCACGACGTGGGCCCCGCGCCACAGCAGCAGCCCAGCCACGGCCACGCCCCCGGTGTCGGCCCCGACGTGCAGGCGGGGACCGTCGGCGAGCGCCGAGGTCACCACCAGCGCGGCCAGCAGCGCCGAGGCGAGCAGCAGCACCACGCGGACGGCCGGGGCGGGCAGCTCCCGGCCGCCGGTGACCGCCGGGCCCACGCCCCGGGCGAGCAGGAGCGTCAGCGCGCACAGGCCGATCAGGGGCCAGGCCGTGTCCGCGCTCACCGCGGCCGCCGCAGTCCGACGAGCGCGGCCGCGCTGGCGACCAGCACCGGCACCCCGGCGGGCGCCAGCGGGACGAGGGCGACCGCGAGGACCGCACCGGTCAGGGCCACCCCCAGCCGCAGGCGGTCGGTGACCTCCCCGAGGAGCAGCGCGAGGAAGAAGGCCGGGAAGACGGCGTCCAGCCCGAGCGCCCGGGTGTCCAGGCCCGGGGCGGCGACCCCGATCACCGTGCCGGTCAGCCAGCACAGGTACTGCACGCCGGAGTGGCCGAACAGGTACTCCCGGTCGAACGTCCCGTCGCCGCGCGCCGACAGCGCCCAGGAGCTGTCGACGGACGCCTGGCCCTCGAGCGCCCGGCGCAGCCGGCCGCCGCGCAGCGAGGGCCCGAGCGCGAAGCCCATCGGGACGTAGCGGCTGCTCACCAGCGCGGCGGCCCCGACCGCGGCGAGCACGCCGCCGCCCGCGCCGACGATGGCCAGCGCCGCGATCTGCGCCGACCCCGCGTACACGACCGCCGACATCACGACGGCCGCGACGGCCGGCATCCCGGCGTCGCGGGCGACCACGCCGAAGGACAGGGCGAGCACGAGGGCCGCCCCGCCGTACGGCACGCCGTCGCGCAACCCCTGCCGCCAGCCGCGCCGCCCGTCCGTCACGGCCCCATCCCACCGCACCGGCCGCCCGTCCTGCGGCGCGGGGCGGACCCGCCGTGGCGCCACCGCCCATGAGGGCTCTCTCACGAGAGCCTCACGCGCCTCTCAGCCGCGGCCAGCAGGGTCGTCCCCGTCAGCACGTCACCCCTCGGAGGTCCCCATGCGCCGCGTCCCCGCCCTCGTCCTCACCGCCCTCGCCACGACCGCCGCCGTGGGAGTGCCCGCCGCTCCCGCGCTCGCCGACGAGCGGGTCTGCCGGGGCAGCCTCGGCAGCGTCACGGTCGACGACCTGCGCGTGCCCTCGGGGGTGACCTGCACGCTGACCGGCACGGTGGTGAAGGGCAACGTCGTGGTGCAGGGCCGCGCCACGCTGACGGCGACGTCGGTCCGCGTCGGCGGCAACGTGCAGGCCGAGGGCGCGCGCATGGTCACCGTGACCGACTCGCGCGTCGGCGGGAGCGTCCAGGTCGAGCAGGGCGGCGGGGCCGACATCCGGCGCAACCGCGTGGAGGGCGACGTGCAGTACGGCGAGATGACGCGGCTGCTCACGACCCGCCGCAACGTGGTCGGCGGCAACGTGCAGATCGTCAAGAACACCGGCGGGGTCCGCGTGAAGGACAACCGCATCGACGGCGCGCTGCAGTGCAAGGAGAACCGCCCGGCGCCGACCGGCAGCGGCAACACGGCCTCGAGCAAGGAGGGGCAGTGCCGGTCGCTGTGACCTGCTGACCGGCGGGAACGGGACGAGGGCGGGGCCACCGGGTGGCGCCGCCCTCGTCGTCGTGCCGGACGACGGGCGCGCACCCTCGGGACGCCCGCCCGGCGGGCCCGAGAGGACGGTGCTAGCGTCACGCCAGTTGTCGTCCTCCTGACGAGAACCCGGCGGAGGAGGACCCCGTGAGCGAGACCCTGCTGACCGGGACGTCGGGCGGGCCCGGCGCGACCGGCTCCCTGACCCGGGCGGAGCGGCTGGACCGGCTGCCGGTCGGACGCGAGCACCGCAAGCTCGTCCTCGGGTCGGGAGCCGGCTGGGCGCTGGACGCGATGGACGTCGGGCTCATCTCGTTCGTCATGGTGGCTCTGGCCCGGGAGTGGGGGCTCACGCCCACGACGCTGTCCTGGATCGCCTCCATCGGCTTCCTCGGCATGGCGGTCGGCGCGGCCGCGGGCGGCTCGCTCGCCGACCGGGTCGGCCGCCGCCGGGTCTTCGCCGCGACCCTCGTGGTCTACGGCCTGGCCACCGCCGCCGCGGCGCTGTCCTGGTCGGTGGCGTCGCTGCTGGTGTTCCGCTTCCTCATCGGCCTCGGGCTCGGCGCCGAGCTGCCGGTCGCCTCCACGCTGGTCAGCGAGTTCGCCCCGGCCAAGGTCCGGGCGCGGCTCGTGGTCGTGCTCGAGGGCTTCTGGGCGGTCGGGTGGGTCATGGCGGCGCTGATCGGCTACTTCGTCGTCGCCCGCGGCGACGGCATGTGGCGCTGGGCGTTCGCGATCGGTGCGCTCCCGGCCCTGTACGCCGTGGTCGTCCGCCGGGCGCTGCCCGAGTCGGTGCGCTTCCTCGAGCTGCGCGGGCGCACGGAGGAGGCCGAGGCGACGGTGCGCCGGTTCGAGGCGGGGGCCGGCGTGGCGCCGGTGCCCTCCCCGCCGGCGGTGGCCACCCGCGCGCCCGGCCCGGGTGCGCTGTTCGCCCCCGGCACGCGGCTGCGCACCGGCGCGCTGTGGGCGGTCTGGTTCACCACCAACGCGGCCTACTACGGCGTGTTCATCTGGCTGCCCGCGCTGCTCGTCGCCGACGGGTTCTCGCTCGTGCGCTCGTTCAGCTACACGCTCGTGATCACGCTCGCCCAGCTGCCGGGCTACGCCGCGGCCGCCGTGCTGGTGGAGACCTGGGGCCGGCGTCCGACGCTCGCGCTGTTCCTCGCCGCCTCGGCCGGCAGCGCGGGGCTGTTCGCCACGGCGGACAGCGCGGTCGAGGTGGTGGCCTACGGTTGCCTGCTGTCGTTCTTCAACCTCGGCGCGTGGGGGGCGCTGTACGCGCTGACCCCCGAGGTCTACCCGACCCTGCTGCGCGGGACGGGGGCCGGCTGGGCGGCGGGCTTCGGGCGCTTCGGCTCGATCCTCGCGCCGCTGGCGGTGCCGCCGCTGCTGCTCGCGGGCGGCAGCACGCTGGTCTTCGCGGTCTTCGCGGGGGTGCTGCTGCTGGGCGCCGCCGCGGTGGCCGGCCTGCCCGAGGGGCGGGGCGAGAAGCTCGCCGAGCGGTCAAGCCGCGAGCGCCTGAAGCCGGCTGCGCACCACGGCTGAGGCCGCGACGGCGCGGGCCTGCTTCGAGCGGCGGCGCAGGCGGGGCGAGGCGCACACCAGCAGGGCGGCCCGGCGGCGGAGGGCGTCGAGCTCGGGCGAGTCGGTCATGCTGCTCTTGTCGGCGGATCCGCCCGGACCTGAGCACGCGGCCACGTCACGAGTCGATCACGAGTCGGCGTCGCCCCCGCCCGGCCCCGCCGGGACGTGGGGAGCACCGCCGCGAGCCCGCGCCGGCGCGGCACAGCCGAGCGGGTGCCGGTCCGAGGACCGGCACCCGCTCCGTGCTGCGTCCGTGGTCGGGCTGACAGGATTTGAACCTGCGACCCCTTGACCCCCAGTCAAGTGCGCTACCAAGCTGCGCTACAGCCCGCGAACGGTGCCGACACTAGCAGCGTCGGGCCCCGCGCCGGCCGGGCCGGACGCCCGCCGGCTCCGCTCGTCCCGCACCGCACGGTCGGCCTCCACCGCGTGCCGGTGCCGTGTCCTGGCCTAGCGTCAGGTCATGCCTGAGCAGCAGAGCGCCGTCGGTCTATACCACCGGGTCACCGCGGCGGAGGACTTCGACGCTGCAGCCCGCACGCTGCTGGGCATCCTGCAGAAGGCAGCCCGCGACTTCCCGGGCAGGCCCCGCTACCTCTACCTCGACATCGACGGCCACCGCAACGCGGTCGGCGGCGTCGACGACGAGATGCTCGAGCTGCAGCACTTCGTCACCGAGTTCCTGAGCCCGTGGCTGGCGTCGTACAGCGTGCCGCCGGCGCGCGTCGAGCCGGCGGAGAAGCCCCAGCGCGAGGACGTGCCCGAGACGCTGACGGTCCGGCGGCCGCGCACCCGGTGACGCCGCCCCCTGCCTGACCGTCACGTCCCGCTCGACGCCAGCGTCGGACCCCGCCACGGCGGGGCCGGACGCTCAGCGGCTCCGCTTCTCCCGCACCTTGACGCTGACCTCGATCGGCGTGCCGGCGAAGCCGAAGTCCTCGCGCAGGCGCCGCTCGATGAAGCGGCGGTAGCCGGCCTCGAGGAAGCCGCTGGTGAAGAGCACGAAGCGCGGCGGGCGCGTCCCCGCCTGGGTCGCGAACAGCACCTTGGGCTGCTTGCCGCTGCGCACCGGCGGCGGCGTCTGCGCGATGAGGTCGCCGATCCAGCTGTTGAGCTTGGCGGTGGGGATGCGGGTCTCCCAGCCGGCCAGCGCCGTGCGCATCGCGGGCCCGAGCTTGTCCACCGCGCGGCCGGTCAGCGCGCTGACGTTGACCCGCGGCGCCCAGGCGACGCGGGCGAGGTCGCGGTCGATCTCCTTGGCGAGGTAGGCCCGGCGGTCCTCGTCGACGAGGTCCCACTTGTTGAAGGCGAGTACCAGCGCGCGGCCGGCCTCCTCCGCCATCGCGATGACCCGCTGGTCCTGCTCGCTGAGCACCTCGCCGGCGTCGATGAGCACGACGGCCACCTCGGCGGCCTCCAGCGCGGCCTGCGTGCGCAGGGAGGAGTAGTACTCGGCACCGGAGGCGTGCGCGACGCGGCGGCGCAGGCCGGCGGTGTCGACGAACTTCCACACCTCGCCGTCGACCTCGACGAGCGAGTCGACCGGGTCGCGGGTGGTGCCGGCGACGCTGTCGACGAGCACCCGCTGCTCGCCCGACAGCCGGTTGAGCAGGCTGGACTTGCCGACGTTGGGCCGCCCGATCAGGGCGACCCGACGCGGGCCGCCCTCCAGCGCGTCGCGGTCGGCGGGCGCCTCGGGCAGCGCGTCGAGGATGGCGTCGAGCAGGTCGCCGCTGCCGCGCCCGTGCAGGGCGCTGACGACGTGCGGCTCCCCCAGCCCGAGCGACCACAGCATCGCGGCGTCGGACTCGGCGCGCTCGTCGTCGACCTTGTTGGCGGCCAGGACGACGGGGCGCTTGGTCCGGCGCAGCACCTTGACGACGGCCTCGTCGGAGTCGGTCGCGCCCACGGTCGCGTCGACGACGAACAGCACGGCGTCGGCGGCGGCGATGGCCACCTCGGCCTGCGCGCTCACGGCGGCCGCCAGGCCGTCGGCGTCCGGGTCCCAGCCGCCGGTGTCGACGACGGTGAAGCGCCGGCCGCGCCACTGCGCGTCGTAGGTGACGCGGTCACGGGTGACGCCGGGGACGTCCTGCACGACCGCCTCGCGGCGGCCCAGGATGCGGTTGACCAGCGTCGACTTGCCGACGTTCGGGCGGCCGACGACGGCCAGCACCGGCTGCACGGCCTCGAGGCCGGGGTCCTGCTCGCTCACGTGCTCTCCTCCGTGGCGGCGCGCAGGTGGGTCACGAGCGCGACCCGCAGCTGCTCGGCCGCCACGGCCACGGTACGTCGCGAGCGCGGGTCGCCCTCGACCTCGACGCGCACGGGTCGCCCGAACACGACCCGCACCGGCGCCCGCAGCCGCGGCACGCGGGCCCCGCGGGGCCAGGCCGCCGCCGTGCCGACGACCGCGATGGGCACGACCTGCGCGCCGGAGCGCAGCGCCAGGTAGGCGAGCCCGTCGTTCACCTGGTCGAGCTGCCCGCTCCCCCTCGTGCCCTCGGGGAACACGCCCAGCGCGCCCCCGCCCGACAGCACCGCCAGCCCGGCCCGCAGCGCGTCGCGGTCGGCCAGGCCGCGGTGCACGGGGATGAGCCCGAGCCAGCCGAACACCCGCGCGCCGAGCCCCGCGAAGATCTCCGACTTGGCGAGCAGCGCGGCGGGTCGGGGTGAGACGAGGAACACCAGCGGCCCGTCGACGAAGCCGCTGTGGTTGCCCGCCAGCAGGACCGGGCCGCTGGCCGGCACGTGCTCGGTGCCCGTCACCCGCAGCCGGAACAGCGCCCGCGCGACGCCCCTGCCGAGCGCCCGGCAGCCGGCCACGACGTACGGCCGGGGCCGGCCGGTGGCGCGGCGGCGGGGCGCGCCGCTCACGACAGGCCGGCGTCCGCCGCGAGCCGGAGCACGACGTCGACGACCTCCTGCGCGGTCAGGTCGGTGGCGTCCACCTGCACCGCCCCGTCGACGGCCCGCAGGGCGTTGACGGTGCTGTCGAGCCGGTCGCGGCGGGCCAGGTCGGCCTCGACGGCGCCGACGCGCTCCCCGCCGGTGGCGCTGACGCCGGCCTGCGCCTCTGCGGCCCGGCGCTCGGCGCGCACCGCCTGGTCGGCGTCGAGGTAGACCTTGACGGCAGCGTCGGGAGCGACGACCGAGCCGATGTCGCGCCCCTCGGCGACCGCGCCTCCAGTGCCCATCAGCCGGCGCTGCAGGGCGACCAGCCCGGCCCGCACCTCGGGGACCGCGCTGACGGCGCTGACCGCCGCCGTGACCTCGGCGCTGCGGATCTGCTCGGACACGTCCTCGTCCCCGAGCCGCACCGCCGGGGCGTCGGGGTCGGTGGACAGCCGGAGCCCGTCCTCCGCGAGCAGCTCGCGGACACGTGCGGCGATCGCGCCGGGGTCGCCCAGGTCGGCGCCGCCCCGGAGCACGGCGAGCGTCGCGGCGCGATAGGTCGCGCCGGTGTCGACGTAGCGCCAGCGCAGGACGCGCGCGACGCCCTTGGCCACCGTGCTCTTGCCGGAGCCGGACGGCCCGTCCAGCGCGACGACGAGGCGGCCGGGCGGGGTGGTCATGGGGCTCCTCGGGGGTGGGGGCGAGCGCTCGGCACCGTACCGGCAGCGGCGCTCACTCCCGGGACAGCACGTCCCAGCCGCCGGCGCGCAGCGCGGCCTCCAGGTGGGCGCGGGCCGGCGCGCGCACCGCCAGCTCGATGACCCCCTGCGGGCGGCCGGGCACGTGGTCCACCCGGACGTCCTCGACGTTGACGTCGGCCTGTCCCGCGGCGACGAGCAGGCCGGCGATCTGGCCGGGGCGGTCCGACACCTGCACGGCCACGGACACGAACGCGGCGTCGCGCTCGCCGCGCTTGACGGGGACCAGCGCCCGCCCGGCGACCCCGCGGCGCAGCACCTCCACCACGTCGTCGAGCGCGTCCGCGTCGGCCGCGTCGGCCGCCACCCGGCCGAGGGCGTCCGCGGCCGCCGTCAGGTCGCGGGCCAGCCCGGCGAGCAGCGGGGCGACGTTGGCGGCGTTGAGCCGCAGGACCTCGCGCCACAGCCGGGGGTCGCTCCCGGCGATGCGGGTGCTGTCCTGCAGCCCGGGGCCGGCGAGGGCCGCCGCGTCGCGCCCCCCGCCCGCCAGCTGGGCAGCCAGCGCGCTCGCGGCGAGCTGCGGGAGGTGGCTCACCAGGGCGACGGCGGCGTCGTGGTCGTCCGGCCCGAGCCGCACCGGTGTGGCGCCGGACGCCGCCACCAACTCCTCGACGTCGGACAGCGCCTGCGCGCGGGTCGCCGGCCCCGGGCACAGCACCCAGGGCCGGCCGGCGAACAGCGTGCCGGTGGCCGCGCCGGGTCCGGAGCGCTCCCGGCCCGCCATCGGGTGGCTGCCGCAGACGCTCGCGGGGTCGCAGCCCTGCGCCTCGAGCCCGGCCTGCACCGCCGCCTGCACCGACGAGACGTGGGTCTGGGTGCGCGACACCCCGAGCGCCTGCAGCCGGGCGACCTCCCCCGCGACGACCCCCGGCGGCGTGCAGACGACCGCGGTCGTCACGGCCTCGCTGCCGTCCCACGGCTCGCCCGCCCCGCGGTCCACCGCGGCGGCGAGGGTCGCCGGGTCCGCGTCGGTGAGCAGCACCCGCGCGCGGCCCTGCAGGGCGAGCCCCAGCGAGGTCCCGATCAGGCCGGTCCCCACGACCAGCAGGTCGGCGGCCACCTCAGGTCGGGAGGTCGGTGCGCAGCGCCGCGGCGCCGCGCAGGTAGACGTGCCGCACCTCCGAGCGCGACAGGTCGGTCTCGACGTGCGCCAGCAGGCGCAGGACCCGCGGCATCGCCCCGGGCACCGCGATCTCGCTGGCGCACAGCAGCGGCACGTCCACGATCCCCATCTGCCGGGCGGCGTAGGCCGGGAACTCCGACGTCAGGTCCGGCGTGGCGGTGAAGACCACGCTGACGAGGTCGTCGGGCGTGAGGCCGTTGCGGTCCAGGACCGCCCGCACCATCTCCGCGCTGGCGGCCAGGACCTGATCGCGGTCGTCGCGCTCGACCTGGATCGCCCCTCGCACGGCTCGCAGCGCCACGGCTACAGCCCGACCAGCTCGTACAGCGCGCCCAGCTCCTGGCGGCTGAGCGGCCGCAGCCGGCCGGACTTCTGGGCGCCGAGCTGCACCGGGCCGACGGCCGTGCGCACCAGGCGCTGGACCGGGTGGCCGACCGCCTCGAGCATCCGGCGCACGATGTGCTTGCGGCCCTCATGCAGGACGATCTCGACGAGCACCCGGTTGGCGGCGGAGTCGACGAGCTTGAACGAGTCGACCTTGGCCATCCCGTCCTCGAGCTCGACGCCGGCGCGCAGCTGGCGGCCGACGTCGCGCGGCAGCGGGCCGAGCAGCTCGGCGAGGTAGGTCTTGGGCACCTCGTAGCTCGGGTGCGACAGCCGGTGGGCCAGCTCGCCGTCGTTGGTGAGCAGCAGCAGGCCCTCGGTGTCGGCGTCGAGCCGGCCGACGTGGAACAGCCGCTCGCGCCGGTCGGCCACGAGCTCGCCGACGGTCGGCCGGCCCTCGGGGTCGGTCATCGTGGTGACCATGCCCTGGGGCTTGTTGAGCGCCAGGTAGACCTGCCCGCTGCTGGTCTGGATGCGCATCCCGTCGACCCGGATGACGTCGGTCTCCGGGTCGACGCGCATCCCCTGCTCCTTGACGGCCGTGTCGTTGACGGACACCCGGCCCTCGCCGATCAGCACCTCGCAGGCCCGTCGGGAGCCGATGCCCGCCGCGGCCAGGACCTTCTGCAGGCGGATGCCCTCGTCGTCGCTCATGCGTCCATCATCGCGGTTCAGCCCGCCGGCCCCTCGAGCTCGATCTCGGCGACGTCCGGCAGGTACGGCGCCAGTGACGGCAGCTCGTCCAGCGAGCGCAGCCCGAGCCGCTCCAGGAGCAGCCCGGTGGTGCGGTACAGCGTGGCCGTGCTGTCGGGGTCCGTGCCGGCCTCGACGACCAGCCCGCGGGTGACCAGGGTGCGCACCACCCCGTCGACGTTGACGCCGCGCACCGCGCTGACCCGGGCCCGCGTCACCGGCTGGCGGTAGGCGATCACCGCGAGCGTCTCGAGGGCGGCCTGCGTGAGCCGCGCCGACTGCCCGTCCAGCACGAAGCGCTCGACGTACGGCGCGCAGTCGCTGCGGGTGTAGAGGCGCCAGCCCCCGGCGACCTCGCTGAGGGTGAACCCGCGGCCGGTCCGCTCGTACTCCTCGGCGAGGGCGCGCAGCTCGGCCTCGACCTCGGCGGTCGTCCGCTCGGCCACCGCGGCGAGGGTGACGGCGGGCAGCGGCTCGTCGGTGACGAGGAGCACGGCCTCGAGGACCGCCGACAGGGCGGGCCCGCTCACTCCACGCCCCACTCGCCGCCGGCGTCCGGGTCCTCGGCGGCCGCGCCGCCCGTCCAGCGCACGCGCAGCTCGCCCAGCGCCTCGGCCTGGTCGAGCTGCACGAGCCCCTCCCGGTAGAGCTCGAGCAGGCCGAGGAAGCGCGCGACGACCTCGAGGGTGCCGTCGCAGTCGGCGGTGAGCGTCCGGAACGACCCGCCGCCGGTGCGGCGCAGGTGCCGGGTGAGCAGCGCGGTCTGCTCCCGGACGCTGACGGTCCCGCCGTGGGCGTGGTCGACGGCGACGACCGGGTCGGCCCGCGGGGCGAGCGCGCGCGCGGCCAGCGCCGCGAACTCCTCCGGCCCGAGGCCCAGCAGCACCTCGGGCAGCAGCCCGGCGAAGCGCGGCTCCAGCCCGACCGAGCGCGGGTAGCGGGCGGCCTGCGCGCTCAGCAGCCCGGACAGGTGGGCCGCCGCCTGCTTGTACGCGCGGTACTGCAGCAGCCGCGCGAACAGCAGGTCGCGGGCCTCGAGCAGGGCGAGGTCCTCCTCGTCCTCGACGGGCGGGCCGGGCAGCAGCCGGGCGGCCTTGAGGTCGAGCAGGGTCGCGGCGACGACGAGGAACTCCGTCGCCTGCCCCAGGTCCCAGGCGGTGCCGGCGGCCCGGATGTGGGCGATGAACTCGTCGGTGACCTGCGACAGGGCCACCTCGGTGACGTCGAGCCGGTGCTGGGCGATCAGGCCGAGCAGCAGGTCGAAGGGGCCTTCGAAGACGTCGAGGTGGACCGAGAAGGCCGCGGTCACGGCGGTGCGGTGGTCATCGCGGTGCGGTCGTCATGGGAGTGGGGTCGTCATGGCGTCGGCCCTCAGCCGCCGGACACCAGGCGGACCAGCGGAGCGACGACCGAGCCGAGCACCGTCGGCAGCAGCGCGGTGGGGCCGCCGAGCGGGATGATCAGCAGCGCGAGCAGCACCGCGGTGCCGATGCCGCGCTCGACGAGCTGGTGGTGGGCCTTCTGCCAGCCGAGCGTCGGCGGTGCGACCGCGAACATCGCGGTGCCACCGGGCAGCGGGGGCAGCGGGACGAGCGACAGCGCGCCGACGTACGTCGCCGCGAGCCCGCCGAGGTAGAGCGCCCGCGGCCCGAGGTCGCCGCCGACGCCCTGCTGCAGCGCCCCGGTCCCACCGCTCGGGACGGGGCCGTGGGCGGCGCCGAACGCCACGAGCAGGCCGAGGCCGAGGCCCAGCACGACCAAGGGCCCGGCCAGCACGGCGAGCGCCGCACCGGCCCCGCGGCGCCCGTGGGGCAGCTCGACCGGCCGCGCCCAGCCGATCCCCGACACGGCGGCGCCGACGCTCCCGAACGGGTCGAGGTGGCGGCGCGGGTCGGGCCGCAGCCGCCCCTCCCGCCCCAGCGACGTCCCGGGCAGGCGGGAGACGGCGAGGCAGGAGAGCCACCCGGCGAGCACGACGGACAGGACGAGCGCGAGGACCAGGAGCAGGAACGAGACGGGGTCGCCGAGGGCGTACAGCACCTCAGCGGCCCGCGCACAGCGCGGTCACCGCGCGAGCACCTCGCGGGCCAGCTCGCGGTAGGCCGTCGCTCCGGCCGAGCTCGACGCGTACGTGGTGATGGGCTCGCCGGCCACCGTCGTCTCCGGGAACCGGATCGTGCGGTTGACCACGGTGTGGAACACCTTGTCGCCGAACGCCTCGAGCACCCGCGCCAGCACCTCGCGGCCGTGCAGGGTGCGCGAGTCGTACATGGTCGCCAGGATGCCCTCGAGCTCGAGGTCGGGGTTGAGGCGCTCGCGGACCTTCTCGAGGGTCTGGATGAGCAGCGCGACGCCGCGCAGGGCGAAGAACTCGCACTCCAGCGGCACGATCACGCCGTCGGCGGCGGTCAGCGCGTTGACGGTCAGCAGGCCCAGGCTGGGCTGGCAGTCCACCAGCACGACGTCGTAGTCGGGCAGGACCGGCGCCAGCACGCGCCGCAGCGTCTGCTCGCGGGCGACCTCGTTGACCAGCTGCACCTCCGCGGCCGACAGGTCGATGTTGCTGGGCAGCAGGTCCAGGCCGGAGACGGCGGTCTCGAGGAGCACGTCCGAGACCGCGACGTTGCGCTCCATCATGAGGTTGTAGACCGTGCGGTCGAGCTGCAGCGGGTTGACGCCGAGGCCGACCGACAGTGCGCCCTGCGGGTCGAGGTCGACCAGCAGCACCTTGCGGCCCCACTCGGCCAGCGCCGCACCGAGGTTGATCGTCGTTGTGGTCTTGCCGACGCCGCCCTTCTGGTTGCACAGCGCCAGCACCCGCGCGGGCCCGTGGCCCTCGAGCTCGGGCGGGTCGGGGAAGACGGGCAGCGGGCGGCCGGTCGGACCGACGCCGGCCGCCTCGCCGGCCGCGAGGCTCGCCGGGATCTCGCCCTGCGTGACGGCCCCGCCGGTGGACGCCCCGGTGGACGTGTCGGTGCTCACGTGGTCGCGTGCTCCTTCGTCGACGGCCCGGACTGGCTCGCCGCCGACTGTAGTCAGCCGCGTGCCCTCGGGTGAGCGGTGGCGTACACCTCCCGCAGCCGGTCCACGGTCACCAGCGTGTACACCTGCGTCGTCGTGACCGACGCGTGGCCGAGCAGCTCCTGCACCACGCGGACGTCGGCGCCGCCGTCGAGCAGGTGGGTGGCGAACGAGTGGCGCAGCGTGTGGGGCGACAGCCGGCCGGCCAGCCCGGCCCGCTCGGCGGCCGCGACGAGCACCGCCCACGCGCTCTGGCGCGACAGCCGGCCGCCGCGCTGGTTGAGGAACAGCGCCGGCCCGCCCGTGCCCGCGGCCGCGAGCGCCGGGCGGCCGCGCACGAGGTAGCCCTCGACGGCGTCCCGGGCGTACGAGCCGACCGGCACGACGCGCTGCTTGCCGCCCTTGCCGTCGAGGCGGACCAGCCCGGCCGCGCGCTCGAGGTCGTCGACCGCGAGGCCCACCGCCTCGGAGATGCGGGCGCCGGTGCCGTACAGCAGCTCGAGCAGCGCCCGGTCGCGCAGCGCCGCGGGCGTGCCGGGAGCGCCCGCGGCGTCGAGCAGCTGCTCGACCTGCTCCACCGTGATGGCCTTGGGCAGCCGGCGCACCGGGGTCGGGGGCCTGACCTCGCGCGCCGGGTCGCCGGGCGTGAGCCCTTCGCGGTGGGCGAAGCGGTGCAGCCCGCGGACGGCGACGACCGCGCGGCCGGCGGAGGTCGCGGACAGCGGCGGGTGGTCGGCGTCGCCCTCGCGCAGCCGGGCCAGGAACGCCGCGACGTCGGCCTCCCCCACCTCGGCGAGGTCGGCCCGTCCGGCCGCCGCCAGGTGCGCGAGGTAGCGCCGCAGGTCCCGGCGGTAGCTCAGCAGCGTGTTGGCCGCGAGCCCCCGCTCCACGACGAGGTGGTCCAGGTACGCCGAGACCGCGCGGGCGGCACGGCTGCCCGACCCGGCTCCGGCACCGGCCTGCTCGTGGACCGTCAGGCGAGCACCTCCGCGAGGGCCGTCACCGCGAGTCCGTGGGCCTGCCCGACCGGCTCGGACACCAGCTGCCCGGACACGGTGCTGACGCCGAGGGCGAGCGCGGGGTCGCGCCGGGCGGCCTCGCGCAGGCCGTGGTCGGCGATCTCCAGCACGTAGGGCAGCGTGACGTTGGTGAGCGCGTAGGTGGAGGTGTGGGGCACGGCGCCGGGCATGTTGGCGACGCAGTAGAACAGGCAGCCCTCGACCTCGAAGGTCGGGTCGGAGTGGGTCGTCGGGCGGGTGGACTCGAAGCAGCCGCCCTGGTCGACGGAGATGTCGACGAGCACCGCGCCGTGCTTCATCCGCGAGACCAGCTCGTCGGTCACGAGCGTCGGGGCCTTGGCGCCCGGCACGAGCACGGCGCCGATGACCAGGTCGGCGTCGAGGACGGCCCGCTCGACCTCGAAGGTGTTGGACGCGACGGTCTGCAGGTGGCCCTGGTAGATGCGGTCGGCGTCGCGCAGCTTGCGCACGTCCTTGTCGAGCAGCTGCACCTCGGCCTGCATCCCGAGCGCGATCGCGGCGGCGTTCATGCCGGAGACGCCGGCGCCGAGCACCACGACCTTGGCGGCGTGCACGCCCGACACGCCGCCCATGAGGACCCCGCGCCCGCCGCTCCCCCGCTCGAGGCAGTGCGCGCCGACCTGCGGCGCCATCCGCCCGGCGACCTCGGACATGGGCGCGAGCAGCGGCAGGGAGCGGTCGGGCAGCTGCACAGTCTCGTACGCCACGGAGGTGGTCCCGGAGCGCAGCAGCGCCTCGGTGCAGGGGCGCGAGGCCGCGAGGTGCAGGTAGGTGAACAGCACCTGGTCCGGGCGCAGGCGGTCGTACTCGCTCTCGACCGGCTCCTTGACCTTGAGCAGCAGCTCGGCGCTGCCCCACACCTCGTCCGCGGTGTCGACGATCTTCGCGCCGGCGGCGGAGAGCTCCTCGTCGGTGATCGACGAGCCGGCGCCGGCTCCTCGCTCCACGAGCACCTCGTGGCCGTGCGCGCGCAGCTCGTGCACCCCGGACGGCGTGAGCGCCACCCGGTACTCGCGGTCCTTGACCTCGGCGGGGACTCCTACGCGCATGACGCACTCCTGGGGTGTGGGGTGGGCGGCGGTCGCAGCGGGTGCGGGCCGGTGCCGGGGATCGCCGGGCGGGAGGCTCGCGGGGGCTGCACGGCGACAGGCTAGGGCCGCCTGCGCCGTTGCGGGACCCGTCCGCGAGGACGACCCGGACGGGTCCGGCGGCCTGCACCGCGCCGGAGGGGGCAGGAGGCGGGCCATGACCTGGTACGCGGAACAGGGGGCCCTGCGGCTCCGGCAGCAGGCGCTCGACCTGGGAGTGCTCGTCTGGTGCTGGGTCTTCCTGCGCCTCGGGCAGCGGGTGCACGAGACCGTGCTGGCCCTGCAGGAGCCCGGCCGCCAGCTGCAGTCGGCGGGCAGCGACCTCGGCGGCAGCCTGGGCAGCGCCGCCGAGCGGGCCGGCAGCGCCCCGCTGGTGGGCGACGCCCTGCGCGAGCCGCTGGACGCCGCGGCCCGGGCCTCCCGGGCCGTGTCGGACGCGGGCGCCGCCGGCCAGGACGCCGTCGCCGCCCTGGCGCTGGTGCTCGCGCTGGTGGTCGCGCTGCTGCCGATCGGCTACGTGCTGGCCCGCTGGCTGCCGCACCGGGTCGGCTACGCCCGGGAGGCGTCGGCGGCGAACGCGATGCGCGGCGACGTCGAGCTGCTCGCCCTGCGGGCCGCCGCCACCCTGCCCCTGCACCGGCTGGCACGGCTGGGCGACGAGCCGGTCGGGCGCTGGCGCCGCGGGGAGCCGGGCGCGGCCGAGGCGCTGGCCGAGCTCGAGCTGCGCACCCTGGGCCTGCGCGGCGGCGCCGGCCGGGCCGAGCGGGTCCGCTCCTAGCCCGTCGGCTGCGGGGCAGGGACGCCGTGCGGGTAGACGAGGACCTTGCTGGCCGGGGACAGGCCCTTGCCGAGGTCGTGGAAGGCCTGGGGCGCGCCCGCCATGTCCACTCGGCCCTCGATCAGCGCGCCCAGTCCCTCCGGCGAGCTGCTGACCCACGCGGCGGTGTCCCGGAACTCCTGCCCGCTGTAGCAGAAGCTCCCGATGAGCGTGCGCTCCTCGGTGCTGACGGCGTAGGCGCGGATCGCGACCTCCGGCGCGCCCATGCCGACGAGCACCACCCGCGCGCCGAAGCCCGTGCAGTCGAAGGCGTCCTGCAGCGTGCGCGACGTCCCGACGGCGTCCAGCACCACCGTCGGCTCGCCTCCCAGCGCCTGCGAGACCGACGCGGCGAGGGGCGTCCTCCGTGGGGTCGACGCCCACGGCGCCGAGCGACGCGGCCAGCTGCCGCCGGTGGGCGTCCGGCTCGCTGACCGCCACCTGCTCGGCGCCGAGCCGACGGGCGGCCAGCACGCAGGCCTGGCCGATGGGGCCGCCCCCGAGGACCAGGACCCGGTCGGCCGCGGAGCAGCCGCCGCGCAGCGCCGCGTGGTAGCCGACCGCCAGGGGCTCCACCAGCGCACCGAGCTCGATCGGCAGCTCCTGCGCCAGCGGGACGACGTTGGCCGCAGGCACGACGAGCAGCCCGGCGAAGGACGACACCAGGTCCGGGGCGACCCCGATGATGCGGCGCTGGGCACAGCTCTGCTGGCTGCCGGCGGCGCAGGCCGCGCAGTCCCCGCAGCCGATGACCGGGTTGACCGTGACCGGTGCGCCGGGCGTCAGCCCGCCCGCGGGGTCGACCTGCGCGCCGAGCGCCTCGACGCGTCCGACCACCTCGTGGCCCATGATCTGGCCCGGGGACCGCCGCCCGTTCTCACCGGTGAAGCCGTGGATGTCGGAGCCGCAGATGCCGGTCGCCTCCACCCGGATCAGGACCTCGTCAGGACCGACCCGAGGGTCGGGCACCGTCTCGACCGTCAGGTCCCAGGGGCCGTGGTACACGAGCGCTTGCATGGCTTCCTCTCCGCCGCTGCCGTGACGGCATCAGCTGTGGTCGGACATCTCGCGGTCGTCGGTCCTGCCGGGTCGGGCGAGCCCGACCGCACGCCGCAGCAGCGGGTAGAACAGGACGAGCAGGGTGAGGACCATCAGCACGGCGCTGATGGGTCGGGTCAGGAACTGCGTGAGGTCCCAGTTGGTCTTGATCACGCTCTGCATGAAGTTCTTCTCCACGAGCGGGCCGAGGACCAGGCCGAGGACGACCGGGGCGACGGGGATGCCGACCCTCTCCAGGAGGTAGCCCAGGATCCCCAGGACCAGCATGAGGACGATCTCGAGCCGGCCGTTGTTGATGGCGAAGGACCCGATGATGCAGAACGCCGTGATGATCGGCATCAGCACGGCCCTCGGCACCCGCAGCAGGTGACCGCTGCCGCAGATCGCGGCGTACCCCAGGGGCAGCAGCAGCAGGTTCGCCAGGATGAAGATCATGTAGATCGCGTACAGCAGCGGCGCCTGCTCGACGAACAGCTTCGGTCCCGGCTCGACGCCCTTGACGAAGAGCACGCCGATGAGGATCGCGGTGATCGTGTCCCCGGGGATGCCGAAGACCAGCGTGGGGACGTACGCCGACGCCAGGGCCGCGTTGTTCGAGGACCCGGCGGCCACGATCGGCTCGATGTGCCCCTTGCCCCGGCCGAACAGGTGCCCCTCGTCCGAGGCGTTCTTGGTGGCCGCGTAGGACACCCACGCCGCGACGTCCCCGCCGGCCCCGGGCAGTGCCCCGATCGCGCTGCCGATCGCGTTGCCGCTGGCGACGCCGCGCTTGTAGCGCCAGAGCGTGCGCCCGGTCTCCCGGAACATGCCCTTGGTGACCATGCGGGGAGGCGCGGGACGCCCGGTGGGGTCGATGACGTTGCGCAGCACCTGGGACAGGCCGAACAGGCCGATCATGGCCGGGATGAAGTTGATCCCGGCGAGCAGCGACTCCTGGCCGAAGGTGAACCGGGCGTAGCCCAGGGAGACGTCGATCCCGATCGTGGAGAGGAACAGCCCGACCAGCAGCGCGATCGCTCCCTTGACCTGTGAGCCCCGAGAGATGATGACCGCTGCGGTGAGGCCCAGGAGCGAGACCCAGAAGTACTCGTAGGACGTGAAGCGCAGCGCGAACTCCGCGAGCAGCGGTGCGGCGAAGATCAGGACGACCGCGCCGACGATGCCGCCGATGGCGGAGCCGACGAGGCCGACGCCGAGGACGAGCGAGCCCTTGCCGTCCTGCGTCATGAGGAACGCGTCGTCGGTGTAGGCCGCGCTCGCCGGCGTGCCGGGCATCCGGACCAGCGCGGAGGGGATGTCCCCGGCGAAGATCGCCATCGCCGACATGGTGATGATCGAGGCGATGGCGGGCAGCGGGTCGAGGAAGAACGCGAACGGGACGAGCAGGGCGGTCGCCAGCGTCGCGGTCAGGCCCGGGATCGCCCCGATGAAGATCCCGTAGATGCCGGCCAGGACGACCACCAGCAGGAGGGTGGGGTCCAGGAGCATCGCCGCGCCGGCGGTGAGGTCGTCGAGCACCGCCGCTACCCCAGGACCCCGGCCGGCAGCGGCACCTGCAGCGCCCGCTCGAACAGCACGTACATGACGGCGGTCGTGCCGAGAGCCGCCGGCACCGCGGTGCGCAGACCCGCGCCGAGCCGCCACATGAGGGCGAGCAGCATCACCGCGGTCGTGACGCTGAAGCCCAGGACCGGCGAGGCGACCAGGTAGAACGCGATCGCGCCGAGGACGGAGAGCGCGTTCACCCAGGCCGTCCTCGTGGAGTACCCCTCGCCCCGGGAGCTCGCAGCAGCGTCACCGGCCGGGTGCGCCGCGGGCGACCGGCGCTGCTGCGCGACGTACCGGCCGACCAGGACGAGCCCGAACAGCAGGAACAGCCCCCCGAGGATCGCGGGGAACAGCGCCGGGCCCGGCGCGCCGTCGGGGAGCTCGGGGAAGGAGCGCACGTGCAGCAGGACGGCGGCGCCGAACAGTGCGGAGACCGCCCCGGCCACGAGGTCGCCGAGGGTGGCGGGCTCCTGGTCCTGCTGCGGCGAGCGCGACGGCTCGCTGGCGATCACTGGGCGAGCCCCGCGGCCTCCATGATCTCGCCCTTGGACGTGTCCTGCTCGGCGATGTACGCCCCGAACTCCTCCGGGCCGCGCCACTCGATGCCGAAGCCGGCCTTGCCCATGAAGTCCTGGTACGCCGGGCCGTGCACGATCCCGTCGAGGTGGCAGCCCAGCTCCTCGATGACCTCGGGCTCCATCCCCTCCGGTCCGACGACGCCGCGCCAGGCCGACATCGTGAAGTCGACGCCCTGCTCCGCCAGCGTCGGGACGTCGGGGTACTTGGCGTCCCGCTCCTCCGCCATGACGCCGAGGACCTTCGCCCGACCCGCCTCGATCATCGTCTGGTTCTCCACCAGGCTGGCCGTGGAGACGTCGACGCCCCCTGCCACCAGCTCCTGGAGGGCAGGTGCCGCCCCCTCGCTGGGCACCCACTGCACCGCGCCGGGGTCCTTGCCCGCCTCGAGCAGCGCGCCCGCCATCGCCAGGTTCCAGATCCCACCGCGCCCCGTCCCCGATCCCGTGAGCTCGCCCGGCTGCTCGGCGGCCGCCGCGAAGAGCTCTGCGGCGGTGTCCCACGGGGCGTCCTCGCGCACCGTGATGCCCGCCGGGTCGTTGTTGACCTGCGCGATGGGCGAGAAGTCCGCGAACGTGAGATCCGTCAGGCCCTGGTGGTGCATCATCGTCAGCTCGACCGTGGCCAGCCCGATCGTGCGCCCGTCCGGCCGCGCCTGGGCGATGGCGGAGTGGCCGACGACGCCGCTGCCCCCGGTGCGGTTCACCACGTTCACGTTGGTGTCGAGCGCCGTGGCCAGCTCGCTGGCGACGAAGCGCGCCACGCTGTCCGTGCCACCACCCGCGGACCAGGGGACGATCATCTGGACGGGGCCGTTCGGGTAGTCCGGTGCCGCGTCGCAGGGCGTGCTCCGCTCGCCCGCGGCACCGCCGGCTGCGGTGCCCTCACCGCTGCCGCCGCACGCGGCCAGCGCGAGGCTCGCGGCGGTCGCCAGTACGATCTTGTCCAGTGGCCCTCTGCGCCACCTGGTCGTCCCTGAGGCCTTCGACTGCACACGCTTCGACATCACGTTTCCTGTTCGTTGCGGCTGGGCGTCCGGTCCGTGTCGGCTGGGGGCCGATCGTGGTCAGGCGCCGTGATCCGCGTCAAGGTCGTCGTGCGAATACCGAGTAGCCGGCGGACGGATGCGGCCGGGCGGGAGCGGTGGCCGCCCGCCGGGGGAGGACGAGCCGACGTGGCACGCATCGAGCACATCGACTGGCTGGAGAGCTTCGTCGCCGTCGTGGACTGCGGCGGCTTCAGCGCGGCCGCGGCGGCCGTGCACCGGTCGCAGTCGCGGGTGAGCGCCCACGTCGGCGCCCTGGAGCAGGCCCTCGCCGCCACGCTGTTCGACCGCCGCCACCGACCGGTGCAGCTCACCGACGCCGGAGTCGCCTACCTGCCGCACGCCCGTGAGGTCCTGGCGTCGCTGGACCGCGGACTGGCACAGATCGAGTCGGTCATCGGGGTGACCCGTGGCACCGTGGTCCTGGGCAGCTACCCCAGCGCGAGCGCTGCCTTCCTCCCGGGGCTGGTCCGCGACTTCCACGCGTGCTACCCGCAGGTGCGGCTCGTCCTGACCGAGCAGGCCACGGTCGACCTCGGCCAGGCGCTGAGCTCCGGCGAGCTGCACCTCGCCCTGCGGGCGCTCGCTCCGAGCTGCAGCACCGAGACCCTCACGTACCGGCCGCTCTGGCGCGAGCCCCTGGTCGCCGTCTTCCCCGTCGGTCACGCGCTCGCGCGCGAGCCCGCTCCCCTCGACGTGTCGGCCCTCGTGCAGCACCCCCTGATCATCACCGGCGGCTCCCGCGGCGACCAGGGGCTCGTCGAGGCCGACCTGGCGCTGCGCGGGGCCGACCCGCCGCCCTGCGTCGCCTGGCAGACCGACCAGCCGCAGACGCTCGCGAACTTCGTCCGGGCGGGCCTCGGGGTCGGGGTGACCAACGCGCTCGCCATGCAGGTCTCGGACACCGCGGGGCTGCAGGTGGTCGAGGTCGGGTCGCTGGAGCAGGGCCGGACCGCGGGGGTGTTCTGGGACCCCGACCGCTACATGCCCGTCGCCGCCCGGGCCCTGCTCAGGAAGATCCTCACGACTGACCGCCCGACGGGCACGTTCCCCCCGGCGCCGCCGCAGCCCGGTGCCGCCATCCGCGGGACGGATGGTCCGCAGTCGTGATCCGCCGTTCACAACGGCTGCCTCTGCTCCTACGTTGCACGCGGGTCGGGCTGTCCGGCCCGTCCGACGTGAGGAAGACGCCTCGATGCCTGTGCACGCCTCGAACTCCGCGCCGTCGACGGACGTCGTGGCCCGCTCGGCCGACATCCCGTGGATCCCCCAGGGGTCCGGCAACGTCTGGTTCAAGCCGCTGCGCATCTCTCTGGCGCAGAACCGCTGGACGAACCTGCTGAAGGTGACCAGGAACGGCGTGGTGAACCGGCACCGTCACCTGTCCGAGGTCGAGGGCTGGGTGATCCAGGGCAGCTGGCACTACCTGGAGCACGACTGGACCGCGCACGCCGGCGACTTCATCTACGAGCCGATGGGTGACATCCACACCCTGGTGGCCGACGTCGCCGACGAGGAGACACCGATGATCACGTTGTTCTCCATCCACGGGGACATCGAGTACGTGGACGAGAACGGCGACCGCCTGTACGTCGAGAACGCGCAGAGCAAGCTCCGGCGGTACCTGGAGCACTGCGAGAGCGCGGGGATCACACCGCTCGACGTGGCGTACTGAGGGTCGGCGACGTGACCGCCTTCGACCTGTCCGGCCGCACCGCGCTGGTGACGGGGGGCGCCACCGGCATCGGTCAGGCCATCGCGCTCGGACTGGCCTCGCTCGGCGCCGACCTCGTGGTCCTGTCCGAGCGGGACGACACGGAGGAGACCGTCACGGCGGCGCAGCGCCTCGGTCGAGCCGCCGAGGGGCGCGTGCTGGACCTCGCCCGGCCCGAGCAGATCCCGCAGGTGCTGGAGGCCGTGCTCGCCGCCCACCAGGTCGACGTCCTGGTCAACGCGGCGGGCATCATCCGCCGACAGCCGGCGGTCGAGTTCAGCGACGAGAACTGGCGGGCCGTGCTCGAGGTCAACCTGACCGCGGCCTTCACCCTCAGCCGGCTCGTCGCCGGACCCATGCTGGCGCGCCGGAGCGGCAAGATCATCAACGTGGCGTCGGTGCTGAGCGTCCAGGGCGGGCAGCTCGTCAGCTCCTACGCGGCCAGCAAGCACGGGCTGGTCGGCCTCACCAAGGCCTTCGCCAACGAGTTCGCCGCCTCCAACGTCCAGGTCAACGCGCTGGCGCCGGGCTACATCGCCACCCGGACCACCGAGGCGCTGCGCAACGACCCGCAGCGCAGCGAGGAGATCCTGAGCCGCGTCCCGGCCGGCCGCTGGGGCACGCCCGACGACGTCTGGGGTGCCGCGGCGTTCCTCGCCTGCCCGGCGTCGGACTACGTGACCGGGCACGTCCTGGCCGTCGACGGAGGGTGGTTGTCGCGATGAGCGGTCCCGAGCGCACGGAGCGGCCGGTGGTGCTGATGCCGACGCCGCTGCACCCGCCGGCCCAGCAGCGGTGCGAGGAGCACTTCGACGTCCTGCGCCTGTGGCAGTGCGAGGACCCCGAGGCCGTCCTGGCCGAGCGCGGCGCCGAGGTGCGCGCGCTCTGCAGCGCGGGCCACTCGCCCGTGGACGCGGCGCTCATGGACCGGCTGCCGCGGCTGGAGATCATCGCGAACTTCGGCGTCGGCTACGAGGCCATCGACGCGGCCGAGGCGGCCCGTCGGGGCGTCGTCGTCACCAACACGGCCGGGTCGCTCGACGACGAGGTCGCCGACACCGCGCTGGCCCTGCTGCTGATGACGGTGCGGCAGCTGCCGCAGTCCGAGCGGTACCTGCGGGCGGGGCGGTGGCGGCAGGCGCCCTACCCCGTGTCCGAGTCGACGGTCTCCGGCCGCACGATGGGCATCGCCGGCTTCGGTCGCATCGGCGCGGCCATCGCCGCGCGGGCAGCGGTGTTCAACGTGGAGGTCGTCTACCACAACCGGCACGAGAAGGAGTCGCCGTACCGGTACTACCCGTCGCTGGTGGAGATGGCGCGGGACGTCGACACCCTGATGGTGGTCCTCCCCGGCGGGACGGCGACCCGGCACGTCGTCGACGCCGACGTGCTCCGTGCCCTGGGCCCGGAGGGCGTGCTCGTCAACGTCGGCCGGGGGACGGCCGTCGACGAGAGCGCGCTCGTCGAGGCGCTGCGAGCGGGGACCATCAAGAGCGCAGGGCTGGACGTGTACGAGGACGAGCCGAACGTCCCGCAGGCCCTGCTCGACATGGACCACGTCGTGCTGCTGCCGCACGTGGGCTCGGCCAGCGCGGCGACCCGCGACGCGATGGGGCGGCTGTGCGTGGACAACCTCGTCGCCTGGTCCACCGGCGCCGCCCCGCTCACGCCGGTCCCGGAGTCGGTGCCGCTCCTCGCGCGCCTCCGCGCGCCGGGGTGAGGACGCCGACGGGCACCCGTGCCGCGCGGGAGCGGGGGGACCGCGCGGGTCAGGCCGACTGACCCCCGGCCGGCGCCCGCGACGGCCACGGCGCGTCGGCCGGCCGCAGCCCGTCGAAGCCGAGCCGCCGGGCCTCGGCAGCGGCGAGCACGCCCAGGCAGGCCATCGCGTTCTCGATCTCGCCGGCGAGCACCCGCCGCACGGCGTCGTCGAGCGGCTCCCAGGCCGTGGTGATCTCGGCCTCCTCGTGCTCCTGCACGTCGCGGTCGACCACCCGGACGTCGCGGGCCAGGTACAGCCGGATCGCCTCGTCCGACATCCCCGGGCTGGTCAGCGCGTCGACCAGCACGTGCCAGGTGTCGGCGGCCAGGCCCGCCTCCTCGGCGAGCTCGCGGGCCGCGGCGGCGAGGGCCTTCTCGTGCTCGACGTCGAGCAGGCCCGCGGGCAGCTCGTCGAGGCGGCGGCGGACCGGGTGGCGGTACTGCTGCACGAGCAGCACCCGCCCCGCGTCGTCGAGCGCGACGACCCCGACCGCCCCGGGGTGCACGACGTAGTCGCGCTGGCCGGAGCCGCCACCGGGCATCGCGACCCGGTCCTTCTTCACGGTGATGACACGGCCGGAGAAGACGGTGTCGGAGTCGAGGACGTCGTAGGCGTGGGGCGAGGTCACCGGGCAACCCTAGGCGCGGGTGCTGGGCGACACTGGTCCGGTGAGGGTCAGCCTGCGCGAGGTCGCGTTCACCTGCGGGCGCTGCGGCGAGGGCTACCGCGACGGGCTGCTCGTCGGCGGCTTCGGCCGGCTGGTGGTCCGCGACGCGGACGGCCGCTCGCCGGCGTGCGCCGACCTGCTCGCCGACCCGCTGGTCGACCTGCTCGCGCAGGTCTCCGCCGAGCGCAGCGGGCTGTTCGCGCGGGTCGCCGTGGAGCCGTCCGACGTGACCGGCGCCTACCTGCGGCTGTGCGACCCGTCGCCGTCCGGCGCGCCCTGGGACCGCGACGCGCTCCCCTGCTGCCCGGTCTGCGGGGCGCAGCCGTCGGCGTCGGAGCGGCTGGACGGCCTCCTGCAGGTCGACCTGCCGGTGCTGCGCCACGACGCCCTGGACGCGCTGCCCCGCGAGGAGCAGCGGGCCCGGGCGTCCGCGGCGCTCAGGCCGGCGCCACCTCCAGCGTGAAGCCCTCCGCGCGCAGCCGGTCCACGAGCGGCCGTCCGATGCCGGTCGCCGGGGTCAGCACCCCGGCGGCGAGCGGCAGCCGGTCGCCGTCCAGGGCCAGCGCGAGCGCGGCCTGCCCGAGCATCACCGCGGTGGCGGCGTAGCCGGGGTCGCCCTTCGCGGCCACCGTCGCCCGGTAGCGGGCGCCGCTGGTGGTCCTCGCGAGCGTCTCGACGCGGAAGTGCCCGGCGTCGCGCTGGCTCTGCGAGGGCCCCTCCCCTGGCCTGGGCAGCACCCGGTCGAGCACGAACCGGGCCGGCGGCAGGGCCAGCCCGGCGACCAGCCCGCCGATCCCGGCCGCGACCGCGCCGGCGATCAGGGGCGCGGCCGGGCTGCTGCCGACGCCCATCACCTCGCGGTAGCGGAAGGACCGGCCGTAGGACCAGCCGGTGAGCGCGTTGCTGCGCCGCACGATGCGGGTGTTGAAGCTGCCCATGACGAACGGCGCGGTCCAGCGGCCGTCCTCGCGCCCCACGCCGACCGCGTCGCGCTCGCTGCCGAGCTGCGGCTCGGCGGCGCGGTCGGGGCTCAGGGAGTAGGGGTCGAGCACGACCCGGCGCCGGTCGGCGTCGGAGCGCACCTCGTCGACGAGCCCGCGGACGGAGTCGACGGTGCCGCCGCTGACGCCGCCGCATCGAGACCACCGTCATCGTGGTGTCGGTGAGCTCGCCGGCGCCGTCGGCGCGGGCCTGCTCGGCCGCCAGCAGCACGGCGAGCTCGGACGGGACCGAGTCGAACCCGCAGGCGTGCACGACCCGGGCGCCGCTGGCCGTCGCGGTGTCGTGCGCGGCGTCGATGCTGTCCCGCACGAAGAGCACCTCGCCGGTGAGGTCGGCGTAGGAGGTGCCGGCCGCGGCGCAGGCGCGCACCAGGGGCAGGCCGTACCGGGCGTACGGGCCGACCGTCGTCGCGACCACCGACGTCGACGCCGCCAGCGCCCGCAGGGACGCCTCGTCGGAGGTGTCGGCGACCAGCAGCGGCCAGTCGGCGGCGGCGGGACCGAGGTCGGCGCGGACCGCCTCGAGCCGCTCGCGCGAGCGGCCGGCGAGCCCGATCCGCGCGCCGGGCGGGGCGGCGCGGGCGAGGTGCTCGGCCGTCAGCCTCCCGACGAAGCCGGTCGCGCCGAACAGGACCACGTCGAGGTCACGGGACACCCGCCGGACGCTAGCCGACGCAGAACTCGTTGCCCTCCGGGTCGCGCAGCGTCGCCCAGGTGCTGCCGTGCTCGGCGTGGTCGCCCAGGTGGGTGGCGCCGAGCGCGACCAGCCGCTGGACCTCCGCCGGGATCTCGTCGGCACCGCCGACCCGCACGTCCAGGTGCAGGCGGTTCTTGGCCGTCTTGCCCTCGGGGACGCGCAGCGCGAGCAGCCGCGGCCCGGCGCCGTCCGGGTCGACGGCGGCGGCGAACATCCGGCCGCTGCTGTCCGGGTCGACGCCCATCGCCTCGAGCTCGGCGCGCGCGGCGGGGTGCAGCGGCTCGCGCACGTAGCCGAGCACCTCGCACCAGAACCCGACCAGCCGGCCGGGGTCCTCGGCGTCGAACGTCAGCTGCACGGTCCGGGCCACGATCTCCTCCTACGCCGGCAGCGGCAGCATGCGCCCCTCGGCCCGGTTGACCGAGGCGGCGACGAACGCGCGGAACAGTGGGTGGGCCCGGGTCGGCCGGGAGCGGAACTCGGGGTGGGCCTGCGTCCCGACGAAGAACGGGTGGACCTCGCGCGGCAGCTCGGCGATCTCCACGAGCGTGCCGTCCGGGGACGTCCCGGAGAACACCAGGCCGGCCGCCTCCAGCGCGGGCCGGTAGGCGTTGTTGACCTCGTACCGGTGCCGGTGGCGCTCGGTCGCGGGCAGGTCGCCGTACGCCGCCGCCGCCACCGAGCCCGGCAGCAGGGCGGTCTCCCACAGCCCGAGGCGCATCGTGCCGCCCATGTCGCGCGCCCCGGCGACCACGTCGTGCTGGTCGGCCATCGTGGAGATGACGGGGTCGGGCGTGGCGGGGTCGAACTCCGAGCTGTCGGCCTTGACGATGCCGGCCAGGTCGCGGGCCACCTCGATGACCATGCACTGCAGGCCCAGGCACAGCCCGAGGGTGGGGACGGCGTTCTCGCGGGCGTGCCGGACGGCGCCGAGCTTGCCCTCGATGCCGCGCACGCCGAAGCCGCCGGGGACGAGCACGCCGTCGACGCCGTCGAGCGCGGCCGCCGCTCCCTCCGGGGTCTGGCAGTCGTCGCTCGGGACCCACCGCAGGTGGACCTTGGCGTCGTTGGCGAAGCCGCCCGCACGCAGCGCCTCGGTGACCGACAGGTAGGCGTCGGGCAGGTCGACGTACTTGCCGACGATCGCGACCGTGACCTGCTTGGCGGGGCGGTGGACGCGCTGCAGCAGCTGGTCCCAGTCGGTCCAGTCGACGTCGCGGAAGGGCAGCCCGAGCCGCCGCACGACGTAGGCGTCCAGGCCCTCGGCGTGCAGCACCCGCGGGATGTCGTAGATCGACGGGGCGTCGACGGCGCTGACGACGGCGTCCTGGTCGACGTCGCACATCGCGGCGATCTTGCGCTTGATGCCGTCGTTGATCGGGCGGTCCGAGCGGCACACGATCGCGTCGGGGGTGATGCCGATGGTGCGCAGCGCCTGCACCGAGTGCTGGGTCGGCTTGGTCTTCAGCTCGCCGGACGGGCCGATGTACGGGATGAGGCTGACGTGCAGGAAGAAGCAGCGGTCACGGCCGACCTCCTGGCGCACCTGGCGCGCGGCCTCGAGGAACGGCAGCGACTCGATGTCGCCGACGGTGCCGCCGACCTCGGTGATGACCACGTCGACCTCGGGGCCGCCGAGCGCGAGGATGCGGTCGCGGATCTCGTCGGTGATGTGCGGGATGACCTGCACGGTGTCGCCGAGGTACTCGCCGCGGCGCTCCTTGGCGATGACCGCGGAGTAGACCTGGCCGGTCGTGACGTTGGCGCTGCCGTGCAGGTCCTCGTCGAGGAAGCGCTCGTAGTGGCCGACGTCGAGGTCGGTCTCGGCGCCGTCGTCGGTGACGAACACCTCGCCGTGCTGGAACGGGTTCATCGTGCCGGGGTCGACGTTGAGGTACGGGTCGAGCTTCTGCATCGTCACGCGCAGGCCGCGGGCCTTGAGCAGCCGGCCGAGGCTGGACGCGGTGAGCCCCTTGCCGAGCGAGGAGGCGACGCCGCCGGTGACGAACAGGTGGCAGGTCGGCGGGTTGCCGGACGAGCTGAGACGCGCCACTGGAGCTCCCCGTGTCGGAGCGGGACCGGGCCCCCGCTGCACGGAAGTCCACTCTAAGGGGGCCCGGGCTCGCCCTGTCCAGGCGAGCCGGGGCCGGCGGCCACCCGAGCCGTCACCGCGACGACCACCGGCACGGCGACGACGAGCGCCATCGCCGGGACGGCGGCGCCGCTGTCGTTCACGGCGAAGCCGATCGCGCAGGCGACGCCGAGCGCCGCGAGCCCGGCCCGGAGGGCGGGCACCTGGCGCAGGGCGCGGGCCAGCGGCGGCGGCGGCCGCAGCACGAGGTGGACGGCGGCGGCGACCAGGAGCGGCAGGGCCGCGGTCACCGGGCTGTGGAACAGCAGGCCCAGCACCGCGTCCGCCTTGCGCGCCAGCACCTCCCCCGCCGTCCCGTCGCGCACCTGCCCGACGAAGCGGCCGAGGTGGGTGCGGTCCTGCGGCGGCCGGGCGGCGTCGGCCAGCGCGAAGCCGGTCACGACCGCGGCGCCCGCGAGGCCGGCGAGCCCCAGCCGGACGACCGACAGCCGGGTGCCGGTGAGCAGCAGGCCCAGCACGACGAAGGCGGGCACCAGGGCCAGCACGCCGCCCACGTCGCTGCCCCAGGGCGGCGCCCCGTCGACGGCGACCGCGAGCAGGCCGGCGCCCACGACGACCGGCAGCGGCCGGCGGCCGGCGAGCAGCGCGGTCCCCAGCAGCGCCGCCGCCGCGAAGACGCCGAACGCGACGTTGCCGATGCCGGCGAACCGGCCCGCGACCAGCGTGGAGTAGCCGGCCGGGCTGTCGACCTGCAGCTGCGCGCCGGTGACGAGGTCGGCCGCCAGCAGCAGCGCGGTGCCGGCGGCCACCCAGCCGGCCGGGCAGCGGGTGCGGCGCGCCAGGGCGGCGACCGCCGCGCACAGGGCGACGGCGACGGAGAGCAGCACCGCGAGCGGGACGGGCGTGCGCCACCAGGGCACGAGCATGGCGGCGTACGAGGCGGCCGGGACCGCGGCGCCCGCTAGGGCGACGGCCGCCAGCGCCCGCGGGCGGCGGCGCACGGCGGCGAGCAGCAGCACCTCGGCGACCAGCAGGACCACGAAGAACGGGACGGTCGCGGCCTTGCCGGCCTGCGCACGCTCCCCGAGGGCGACGAGCGCGTCCAGGCCGGGTGCGCTGCCGGCCGCCTGCCAGCGCTCCCCGTCGACCTCGGCCGGGACCGGCAGGCCGAGCAGGTCCAGCACGGTGGGCGCGACGTCGACCAGCTGCACGTACGGGGTGCGCCGGGTGCTCGCCGACCGCAGCGCGGTGCCGACCGGGAAGGCCGGGCCCACGGCCGCGGCGACGTGCAGGGCGGCCCGCTCGTCGCCGGGCACCCCGGACAGCCCGACGACGAGCAGCGTCCCGCCGAGTGGCAGGGCCGCGAGCTCCTGCGCGACCAGGCGGTCGGCCGCCTGGGCGTCCGGTCGCAGCGCGCGGCTGCTCAGCGCCGACCCCGGCGAGCGGGCCGGGCCGACCGGGTCGCCGGTCACCACCGTGAGCGGGCAGCCCTCGCGGCTCGGGTCCGGGAGCGCGGCCGCGGCCAAGGCACCGCGCGCGGTCACGCAGCCGCCCGCGGCCCGCACCTGGTCGGCCAGCAGCCCGACCACCGCGCCGTCGCGGGCGACCAGGTTGAGCCGGCGCTGCGCGTCGAGGTCCTCCGGCACGGCGCCGCACGGCGTGCCGAAGGCCTCGGCCCGCGCCCCGGCGCCGAGCGTCAGGGCGCCGTCGGCCGGGCAGCTGCGCGCCGGCAGCGCCTTGACCGAGAGCACGCCGACGGCGGCCTGCCCGGCGAGGCGCTCCAGCGCCGGCGTGCTCGGGCCCACGTCGCGCCACTGCAGGCCGGGGACGGCGACCACCACGACCGGCCCGCGGGCCACCTGGGCGTGCGCCGGCGACGGGACGGCCAGCACGAGCAGGACGAGGAGCAGGAGCAGCCGCCTCACCGCAGCAGCTCCGCGTACACGGCGATGACCTGGGCGAGGGTGTCGGCCTCGTTCGGCCACGTCGCCGCGAGGGCCCGCCCGCGCGCCGCCAGCTCCTCGGCCCGCGCCGGGTCGTCCAGCAGGGCGCGCACGGCCCGGCCCAGCGCCCCGGCGTCGCCCGGCGGCACGAGCACCGCGCCGTCGCCGACCAGCTCGGGCAGCCCGCCGACCGCGGTCGCCACCAGCGGCCGGCCGGCGCGCAGCGCCTCCTGCGCGGTGAGCGAGCGGGCCTCCCAGACCGACGGCAGCACGACGACGTCGGCCGCGGCGTACAGGTCGGCGACGTCCTCGCGGCGGCCCAGCCAGCGCACCTGCGGCGCCCGGGCACGCAGCTCGGCCTCCAGCGGCCCGTCGCCGGCCACCGCCACCACCGCGTCGCCGAGCAGCGGGAGGGCCTCGACGAGCACGTCGTAGCCCTTCTGCGGGTGCAGGCGGCCCACCGCGAGCACGAGCGGCCGGCCCAGGCCGGGGTCGCGGCCGGTGCGGACCAGCGCGGGGGCCGCGACGGGGGCGAGGCGGACGTCGCGGGCCCCCAGCGCGCGCGCCCGCTCGGCGAGGTCGGCGGAGGCGGCGAGCGTCGCGGTGGCCCGGCGCGCGACGAGCCGCTCGAGGGCGGCCCCCGCCCGGCCCCCCGACAGCTGCGCGTTGTGCCAGCTCACGACCAGCGGGCGGCGGTGCCCCGCCAGCGCGGCGAGGCTGCCGGCGCGCAGGCCGTGCGCGTGCACGACGTCCCCGGGCAGGCGGCGCAGGGCGCGGACGGCGGCGAGGTCGCGCACCGGGTGCGGCCGGGTCCCGACCTCGAACGGGACGTGGCCGGGGAAGCCGAACACCGCCTGGGTCGCGGCCGGGCAGGCGACGCGCACCCGCCAGCCGCCCTCGACCAGGCCGCGGGCCAGGCCGAGGACGTGCCGGCCGACGCCACCGGTCGAGGTGGCGAGCACCAGCAGGACATCAGCCACGGCGCAGCGCCCCGAGCCCCGGCCGGTCGCCCAGCGCGAGCACCCCGCCGTACGCGAGCAGCGCCAGCGCGGACAGGCCGGCGCCGAGCGCCACGCTGGCCGGCACCGAGGAGTCCGCGGGCAGCGGGACGGCCCGCACCAGCGCCACCGCCGCCAGCGCGGCGACCACGGCGACGGCAGCGGTGCGGGCGGTGCCGACCAGGGCGGCCGGGGCCTGCCGGCGCAGCGCGGCCAGCAGCACGAGGGCCGCGACGGTCATGCCGACGGCGTTGCCGAGACCGAGGGCGGTGGCCGGGCGCAGGTCGGTGCCGAGCACGAGCAGCAGGTCGGCGGCGACCACCGCGAGCCAGCCGGCGACCGTGCCCGCCGCAGCGCTGCGACCGTCGCCGCGGGCGTACAGCGCGCGCGCCAGCAGGGCCAGCAGCCCGTAGCCCAGGAGCCCGGGCGCGAAGGCCTGCACCGCCTGCGCGAGGTCGCCCGTGCGCACGGCGTCCTGGGCCGGCGTGAGCAGCCGGGCGAGCGGCACCGCGACGGCGTGCAGCAGGGCCGCGCCGCCGAGGCTGAGCACCAGCACCGCCCGCAGCGCCCGCCGGGCCAGGTCGGCCTGCTCGCGGCCGGTCGTGGCGCTGAGCCGGGGGAAGGCGCTGGTCGCCACCGGCACGGCCAGCACCGCCCAGGGGAGCAGGAACAGCGTGGTCGCGACGGCGAACACGGTGGGCCCGGAGGGCGTGCGCGCGGCTAGGCGCAGCGCGACGACCAGGGCGAGCTGCTGGGCGGCCAGCCCGGCGACCCCGGCGAGCGCGAGGCCGCGGACCCGCGCCGCGACACCGGGCGGGAAGGCCAGCGTCGGCCGCAGCCGCAGGCCGGTCCCCCGCAGCGGCACCAGCAGGCTCAGGGCCAGCACCGCGACGCCGAGGGTGGTGCCGGCCGACAGGACCAGCTCCTGCCCGGGGGGCAGCGCCTCGAGGGCGGACCGGCCGCGCACCGCGTACAGGACGTACGCCGACGCCACGACGAGGCTGGACAGCAGCGGAGCGAGCGCCGGGCCGAGGAAGCGCTGGTGGGCCTGCAGCACCCCGGTGAGCACGACCGCGACGCCGTACAGCACCACCTGCGGCAGGAACACCCGCAGCATGCCGGTGCCGACCTCGAGCGCCGCGGGGCCGCAGGCAGGGTCCCCGGACAGCAGCGCGCGCACCAGCAGCGGCGCCGCGAGCAGGCCGAGCAGGGCCACCGGCACGAGGACCAGCAGGGTCCAGGTGAGCAGCGCGGAGGTGGTGCGCGAGGCGGTGTCGCGGTCGCCGGCCGCCACGGCGGGCGCGAGGACGGGCACGACCAGCGAGGCGAGCGCACCGCCGGCGACCACCTCGAAGACGACGTTGGGGACCGCGTTGGCCACCGTGTAGGTGTCGGCGAGGCAGTTGACGCCGACGGCATGGGTGAACACCGCCGTCCGGCCGAACCCGACGACGCGGGCCGCGACCGTGACGACGGCGATGCCCGCGGCGGCGCCGAGCAGGGTGCCGCCCGCTCTCACGGCCGGCGACCCCACCGGTCGAGCGCGCGCAGGGGCGGCACCGCGTCGATCACCCTGCTGTACGACACCACCTCGGAGGCGGCGGTCAGGACGACCAGCCCGGCGAGCGCGGCCCGCCGGCCGCGGGCGTCGAGGCGGTCGGCCAGGGCCAGGCCGAGGACGGCGCCGAGCGCGTTGGCGCCCGCGTCGCCGAGCATCGTCTGCTCGGCGAGGTCACCGGGCAGCAGCGCGGCCGCCGCGCCGGCGACCCCGGGCCGGCCGAGGGCCAGCGCCCCCGCGAGGCCGACCTTGAGCGCGCGGCCGGGGCGCAGGTCGAGCAGGTTGAGCAGGTTGGCCGTGCCGGCGACGACCGCGCCGGCGACCGGGACGTCGCGGCGGCCCGGGAGCAGCGCGGCGGCGAGCAGGCCGGACGCGGCCAGCCCGACCACCTTGACCGTGCCCGCCGTCACCCGGCCCGCGCGCAGCGCGCGGAGGTGGCCGCGCAGGCCCTTCGCGCCGCGCTCGTGCTCGCGCGCCCCGGCCACGTCGTCGTACGCGCCGAGCGCGGCGGCGGCCAGGCCGGCGACCGCGGCCGCCGGCAGCGGCAGCGCCGCGGCGAGGGTCGCCCCCACGGCGAGGGCCGGGCCGCTCGCCAGCGACACCGTCGCCCCCCGGTGGTTGGTGCGCTGCCAGCGGGCCGGGCCGCCGGGCAGGGGCAGCCGGACGACGGCCGAGGCGCTCGCCGCGCCGAGCAGGGCGCGGGCGAGGCCGTCCCCGGCGGCGACGGCGCGCGTCGCGGGAGGGGCGCTCACGGCGCGGGCAGCGCCGGCAGGGGCGCGTCGGCCCTCGGCCCGGTGCCGTAGCGGCCCGCGCCGCCGGCCGCCTGCTCGCGCAGCGCGAGCACCAGGGCGAGCCGGCCCGCCGGCCGGTCCACGCCGTCGACCGTCGTCAGCCGTGCGGACAGCGCCGCGTCGTCGCGGACCGCGCCGAGGACCCCGCCGTCCTCGGTGGCGGCCAGCGGCGCGGCGACCACCGCGCCCGCGCCGGCGGCGTCGAGCGCACCGGCGAGCGCGACCACCAGCGCGGTGACGCGCGCCGCGGCCTCCGGGTCGGGCACCGGGTCCGCCGGGGCACCCGCCAGGACGACGGCGAGCGTGGAGCGCCCGCCGAGCGCCCCCTCGACGTCGACGAGGTCGGCCTGCGCGAACGCCTGCAGCACCGTCGTCGCCTGCGCCTCGTCCACGACGGGGTCCTCCCCCGGGGTCCGGACCAGGGACGCGGCGAGGACCAGCGCGGCCCGGTCGGCCGGGCCGTCCGCGCCGTCCAGGTCGACCCTCGCGGGCGTGGTGTCACGCAGCACCGCGTCCACCTGCTCCGCCCGGGCGGGGTCGGCCAGGTCGGGGCGCAGCCGCACCTCGCCGACGACATCGGCGCCGGCCGCCTCCAGCAGGGGCACCACCTCGTCGCGGACCGAGGACGGCGCCGTCGGGGTGCTCACGACGACGACGCGCTCGCCGGACAGCACGCCCGTCACCGTGCGCTCGCTGAGCTGCTCGACGAGCTGGTCGCCGCCCGACAGCAGGTCGCGCTGCTGGTTGACGTCGGTCTCCAGCGCGCGCTTCTCCGCGGTCAGCGTCCCGATCGAGGCCTCGAGGTTGTCGAGCAGCGCGCCGTTGAGGGCGGTGGTGCCCACCACGATGCCCAGCGCCAGTGCCAGGAAGATCGCGATGATCGAGACCAGGTGGTACCGGAAGTCGACGATGGTCGTGCCCTCTCCGGCCTCGGGCCACGGTGCCCGCAACGGACGAGCCCGCCCCACAGCGTGCGCGCCGGGCCGCTCGCGCTGCCCGACAACCTACGTGGCGACGTCCGGCCGGGGTGGGACGCGCGGCGGGCAGTCCACCCGATCCGGTGTTGTCCCGTCTCGAAGGCCGGGAGTACGGTCCGCCGACCCTGCCGGTGCGTGCCAGGGCCGCGACGCGGCACGAGGTCGCCGGCCGGTGCCGCCCGCCTCAGGGTCCCGCTCGACCTCTCCCCCGACCCTCCAGGAGCTCCCCCATGGACCGGCGCGCCTTCCTCACCGGCACCGCGGCCTCGGTCGGCGCCGTCGGCCTGTCGAGCGCCCTGTGGTCCGGCGCGTTCGCCGCCCCGACCGACGCCCAGCCCGGGCCCTCGCCGTACGGCGCGCTCCAGCCGGTGGACGCGCAGGGCCTGCGGCTCCCGGCCGGCTTCCGCGGCCGGGTCGTGGCCCGCAGCGGCCAGCTCGTGCCGGGCACCGACTACCGGTGGCACGCCGAGCCGGACGGCGGAGCAGTCTTCCCGACCTCGACCGGCGGCTGGATCTACGTGTCCAACAGCGAGGTGTCCAACGGGCTCGGCGGGGCCAGCGCCCTGCGCTTCGGCCCCACGGGGGTGCTCGAGAAGGCCTACCGGATCCTGTCCGGGACGAACCGCAACTGCAGCGGCGGGGCGACGCCGTGGGACCGCTGGCTGTCCGGCGAGGAGGTGCGCCGCGGCCTGATGTACGAGTGCGACCCCCGCGGAAGCGCGGCGGCGCAGGCGCGTCCGGCCATGGGGCGGTTCACGCACGAGGCCGCGGCGGTCGACCCGGCGCGCCGGGTCGTCTACCTCACCGAGGACGAGCCGGACGGGCTGTTCTACCGGTTCCGGCCCACCGTCTGGCCGGACCTGCAGCGCGGCGTCCTCGAGGTGGCCTGCCCCGGCAGCACCCGCGGGTCGGTGGTCTGGCGGGCCGTCCCCGACCCGGCCGCGGTGAGCGTGGAGACGCGCCTGCAGGTCTCCGGGGCCCTGCGCTTCAACGGCGGCGAGGGGTGCTACTACGACCGCGACGTCTGCTACTTCACGACCAAGGGCGACAACCGCGTGTGGGCCTACCGGGCCGACACGAGCACCCTGGGCACCGTGTACGACGCCGCGGCGGTGACGACGGTCCAGCCGACCCTGCGCGGCGTGGACGCGCTGACGGTGAGCAGGCTGCGGGACGTCTACGTCGCCGAGGACGGCGACGACATGCAGATCAACCTGATCCGGGGCGGCACGGTGTCGACGTTCCTGCAGATCACGGGTCAGAGCAGCTCGGAGGTCACCGGGCTGGCCTTCGACCCGGAGGGCAGCCGGATGTACTTCTCCTCGCAGCGCGGCAGCACCGGCAGCGGCATCACCTACGAGGTGCGCGGGCCGTTCTGACGCGCGTCAGAACAGGTTGCTGAGCCAGAAGGTCAGGTCGTGCCACTCGTCGGCGAACAGGCTGGAGTACGCCCGGCCGGTCGTCGACACCAGCACCACCGCCACCATCGCGACGATCGTGGCCAGGACCAGCAGGACGAGTGACAGCGAGGAGATGCGGCTGCGGTAGAGCCGGCTCACGCCCTTCGCGTCGACGAGCTTGCCGCCGACCCGCAGCCGGGTGAGGAACGTGCTCGACATGCCGGCCCGGCCCTTGTCGAGGAACTCCACCAGCGTGGCGTGCGTGCCGACGGCCACGATGAGCGACGCGTCCTTCTCGTCGGCGAGCAGCATCGCGACGTCCTCGCTGGTCCCGGCCGCCGGGAAGACCACGGCCTCGACGCCGAGGTCCTCCACGCGCAGCAGCCCCGGGGCGCGGCCGTCGGCGTAGGCGTGCACCACCACCTCGGCGCCGCAGCGCAGCGCCTCGTCGGACACCGAGTCCATGTCGCCCACGATGAGGTCGGGGCGGTAGCCGGCCTCGAGCAGCGCGTCGGCGCCGCCGTCGACGCCGATGAGCGCCGGGCGGTACTCCCGGATGTAGGGCCGGAGCACCGCGAGGTCCTGCTTGTAGTCGTAGCCGCGCACGACGATGAGCGCGTGGCGACCGGCCAGCCGGGTGCGGATGGCCGGCACCCCGACGCCGTCGAGGAGCAGGTCGCGCTCCTTGAGCAGGTACTCCATGGTGTTGGCCGCGAACGCCTCGAGCTGCGCGTGGAGCCCCGCCCGGGCCTGCACGAGCGCCACCTCGACCGTCTCGGCCGTCTGGACGGTGCCGGTCGCGACGAGCCGGTCGCCGGCGTACAGACCGTCCTCGTGCAGCCGGACCTGCTCGCCCTCGGCGAGGTCCTCGAACACCTCGGCGCCGACCCCGTCGAGCAGCGGGATGCCGGCGGTGAGCAGGATCTCCGGCCCCAGGTTGGGGTAGCGGCCGCTGGTGCTCGGCGAGGCGTTGACGACCGCGGAGACGCGGCAGGCCACCAGGGCGTCGGCGCTCACGCGGTCGATGTCGGCGTGGTCGATGACTGCCACGTCGCCGGGCTGCAGCCGCTTGGTGAGCGTCTTCGTGCGGCGGTCGAGCCGGGCCACCCCGGTGGCACCGGGACGGCGCTCGGCCGGCCGGCCACGACGCGACGCGAGCCTCACCGGACCGAGTGTGCCACCGGACCGGGCTCCCGCGCGTCACGGCGCACTCCGGCGCGCCATGACCCCTCGGGCAGCGGCTCTCGGGCGGCGGCTCTCGGGCGGCGGCTCCTCGGGCGGGCGGCTGCCGCCCCGGGTCGTCCCGGTGCGCGGCGGGCTGTCCGCCCCGGCTCTCCCGTCGCTGCCCCTGCCGGCGGCGGGCTCGACCGCGCCGGGTCGCCGTCGTCGCGTCGCGTCGGCGGGCTCTGCGTCAGCCGGCGTCCTGGTCGACGAGCGCGCGCGAGCTGGCGATGAGCTCCTCCGCGTGCCCGCGCGCCAGCCCGCTGTCGAGCCCGGCGAGCATCCGGGACAGCTCGGCGACCCGGCCCTGGTCGTCCAGCAGGACCACGCCGCTGCGCGTCACGCTGCCGTCGTCGCTCTTGACGACCTGCAGGTGGGAGTCGGCGAAGGCGGCGACCTGCGGCAGGTGGGTGACCACGAGGACCTGGTGGTCGCGGGCGAGCCGGGCCAGCCGGCGCCCCACCTCCACGGCGGCGCGCCCGCCGACGCCGGCGTCGACCTCGTCGAAGACCATGACCGGCACCGGGTCGGAGCCGGCGAAGACCACCTCGACCGCCAGCATGACCCGGGACAGCTCACCGCCCGAGGCGCCGCGGTGGAGCGCGCGGGCCGGCGCGCCGGGATGGGGCTCGAGCAGCAGCTCGACCTCGTCGACGCCGTGCGGCCCGGCCGCGAGGGGCCTCCCGCCGACCTGCAGCCCGGCCGGGTCCTCGCGGTCGGACACCGCCACGCTGACCCGCGCGTGGGGCATGGCCAGCTCCGCGAGCTCGGCCGAGACCGCCTCGCCGAACCGCGTGGCGGCCGCGACCCGCGCCTGCGTGAGCTCGGCGGCGAGCGCCCCCAGCTCCGCGGCCAGCGCGGCGTCCTGCTCGGCCAGCTCGGCCCGGCGGTCACCGGTGCCGTCGAGCTCCAGCAACCGGACGCCCGCCTGCTGGGCCCAGGCGAGCACGGCGTCGACGTCCTCGCCGTGCCGGCGGACGAGGGCGGTGAGGACGGCGAGGCGGTCCTGGGCGGAGGCGGTACGCGCCGGGTCGACCTCCACCGAGCTCGCGTAGGAGGCCACGTCGCCGGCCACGTCGGCCACCAGGTAGGTCGCCTCGGCCACCCGCGTCGCGAGGGCCCCGAGCGCCGGGTCGTCGACCGAGCCCGCCTCGAGGGCCCGGCGGGCTGCGGTGAGCAGGCCGAGGGCGTCCGGGACGTCGGCGTCCTCGGTGCCGGTGAGCGCCTCGGAGGCGCTGGAGGCCGCCGCGCGCAGCTCGTCGGCGGCGTCGAGCCGGCGGATCTCGGCGCGCAGCTCCTCGTCCTCGCCGGCGCGGGGCGCCGCGCCCTCGACCTCCGCCAGGCCGAGGCGCAGCAGCTCGGCCTCGCGGTGGCGCTCCTGCGCCTCGGCGGTCAGCCGCTCGAGCTCGGACCGCACGTCGCGCCAGCGCGCCCAGCCCTGCGCGAACCGTGCGCGCAGCGACAGCACCGGCTCGCCGGCGAAGCGGTCGAGGGCGGCGCGCTGGCGGGCCGGCTTGAGCAGGCGCTGCTGGTCGCTCTGGCCGTGCACGGCGACGAGCGACTCGGACAGCTCGGTCAGCACCCCGACCGGGACGCCGCGGCCGCCGAGGTGGGCCCGCGAGCGGCCGTCGACCCCGACGCTGCGGCTGACCAGCAGCGCGCCGTCGTCGAGCTCGCCGCCGGCGTCGAGGGCCCGCGCCACCGCCGGGTGGTCGGCGGGCAGGACCATGCGGCCCTCCACGACGCCGCGGTCCGCGCCCGGCCGCACCCGACCCGCGTCGCCGCGGCCGCCGAACAGCAGCGACAGCCCCTGCACCACCATGGTCTTGCCGGCGCCGGTCTCGCCCGTGACGACCGTCAGGCCGGGGGCGAGCTCGAGCACGGCGTCCTCGATGACGCCGAGACCGCGGATCCGCATCTCCTCGAGCACCTGGCGACCCTACGTCCGGGCCCCGACACGACCGGGGACGCGGAGCGGGCTGTGGACCGCGTCGGCGGGCGCCTCAGCCGGCCCGGCGCTCGGCAGCGCCGCGCCAGCCCTCCACCGGGAGCCCGAACTTCTTCACCAGCGTGTCGGTGAACGGCGTCTCGTGGGTGCGGGCCAGCAGCACCGGCACCTGCCCGCGGCGCAGCTCGACGCGCGAGCCGTGCGGCAGGGCGAGCGTGCGGCGCCCGTCGCACGCCAGGACGGCCTCCGCCCCGCTCGGCAGCACCTCCAGGGCGACGACCGACGTGGGCGCCAGCACCAGCGGCCGCGCGAACAGGGCGTGCGCGCTGATCGGCACCAGCGTGAAGGCCTCCACGCCCGGCCACACCACCGGACCGCCGCCGGAGAACGCGTACGCCGTGGACCCGGTCGGGGTCGCCGACACCACCCCGTCGCACCCCCAGCGCGACAGCGGCCGGCCGTCGACCTCGACGACCAGCTCGAGCATCCGCTCGCGCGCGGCCTTCTCGACGGTCGCCTCGTTGAGCGCCCAGCCGGCCCGGTCCGGCGAGCCCTCCTGCCGGACGAGCACGTCGAGCGTCATCCGCTCCTCCACCGCGTAGGCGCGGTCCAGGACGAGCTCGACGGTCTCGTCGAGGTCCTCGGACTCGGCCGCGGCCAGGAAGCCCACCCGCCCGAGGTTGACCCCGAGCAGGGGGACGTGGGCCTCGCGGGACAGCTCCGCCGAGCGCAGGATGGAGCCGTCGCCGCCCAGGACCAGCACGAGCTCGGTCCCCGCGGCCGCGGACGCGTCGAACTGGCACACCCGCACGCCCGTCAGGCCGATGTCCTCGGCCTCGTCGGCGAGGACCCGCACCTCCACGCCCGCGTCCTGCAGCCGCCGCACCACCCGTCGCGCCGCCTGCGACGTGGCGTCGCGTCCTGTGTGGGCGACGAGCAGCACCGAGCGGGTCACCGGCTCACCCTCTCACTGCGGCCCGGAGGCCACTGCGCGCAGGAGGTCCGCCTCCTCCAGGGGCGGCGCCCCGGCGCGCAGCCACAGGAAGTACTCGACGTTGCCGCTCGGCCCCGGCAGCGGGCTCGCGACGACGCCGCGCACCCCGAGCCCCAACGCCGCCGCCTGCTCCGCGACCCCGCGCACCGCTCCCGCCCGCAGCGCCGGGTCGCGCACCACGCCGCCCGACGGCAGCCGCTCGCGCCCCACCTCGAACTGCGGCTTCACCATCGGCAGCAGGTCCGCCCCGGGCCGGGCGCAGCGCACCAGCGCGGGCAGCACGAGCCCGAGCGGGATGAAGGACAGGTCGGCGACCACGAGGTCCACCGGCTCGCCCACCTGCTCCGGCTCGAGGGCCCGCACGTTGGTCCGGTCCACGACCGTCACCCGCGGGTCGCTCTGCAGCGACCAGGCCAGCTGCCCGTAGCCGACGTCCACCGCCACGACGTGCGCCGCCCCGCGTCGCAGCAGCAGGTCGGTGAAGCCACCGGTGGAGGCGCCGGCGTCCAGCACCCGGGCGCCGGCGGGGTCGTGGCCGAAGGCGTCGAGCGCCCCGGCGAGCTTGTGGGCGCCGCGGGAGACGTACGACGGCTCGGCGGGCGCGTCCACGAGCAGGGGGGTGCCGGCCTCCACCCCGGTGGCCGGCTTGGTGGCCACCGTCCCGGCCACGCGCACGCGCCCCTCGGCGATGAGGCCCGCCGCCTGCTCGCGGCTGCGCGCCAGGCCGCGGCGGACCAGCTCGGCGTCCAGGCGGGCCCGACGGGCCAGCGCTCAGCCCTCGTCGAGGTGGGCGAGGGCGTCCTGCAGCATCCGGTGCACCTCGTCGTACACGGGCACCTGCTCGGCCAGCGGGACCTCGTGGACCCCGGCCAGGCGCGCCCGGACCTGCTCGGCCACCGCCGACCCCGGGTCAGGCACCCGCGGTCCCGTCGGACGAGGTGGCCGGGGCCGGGCCGGCGGCGGTGGCCGGGTCGGGCGCCCCGGAGGCCGGAGAGGTGTCGTCGGGCTGGGCGGAGGGGCGCGCGGCGGCCTTCTTGGCGGGCGCCGTCTTGCCGGACGCCTTGCCGGGCGCCTTCTTGTCCGGAGCGTCCGCGGCGGCCGCCTTGCCGGGAGCCTTTGCAGCAGCCGCCTTCTTGCCCGGAGCCTTCGCAGCAGTCTTGCCGGGAGCCTCCACGGCGGCCGCCTTCTTGGCCGGAGCCTCTGGGGCGGTCGCCTTGCCGGAAGCCTTCCCGGCGGCCGCCTTCTTGGCCGGAGCCTTCGCGGGGGTCGCCTTGCCAGGAGCCTTCTCGGCGGCTGGCTCAGCGGCCGGGGCCTTCTCGGCCGGAGCCTTCTTGGCCGGAGCCTCGTGCGCCGGTGCCCTCTCCCCGCCGGAAGCCTTCTTCGCCGGAGCCTGCTGCGTGGCCGGAGCTTGCTGCGTGGCCGGAGCCGAGGCCGGCTCCGCCGGGGCCTTCCCGGCCGCCGTGCTGGCCGGTGCCACGCCCTCGGGCGGGGAGTCGTCGGGGCGCAGGCCCGTGGGCTCGGTCTTGGCCGGTCCGCGGGCAGGGGTGCGCTTGGCGGGCGCCGGGCCGGCGGCAGAGACCTGCGAGGCCGGCGCGTCCTGGCCGTGCTCCTCGGTCGGCCCGGTGCCGCTCGCCGGGCCGCCGGCTGTGCTGAGCGCGCCGCGCAGGCCGAGCAGCTCCGTCTCGAGCGCCCGCAGGCGTGCCGCGAGGTCGCCGACCTCGTCGGAGGAGGCCAGCCCCACGCTGCCGAGCGCGCGGTCGACCTCGAACTTCACCAGCGCACCCACGGCCTCCCGGTTGGCCCGGGTCTGGGAGACGAGGTCCTCGGCCAGGCTGGTCACCTGCTCCGCGGTCGCCTCGCCCTGGGACACCAGCGCCCGGGCGGCTGCGACAGCCCGCTGCCGGGTCACCTCCGACATCCCGGCGGCCAGGGACAGGTACGACTTGAGCGCGTCGCGCACGGGGTCCTCCTCGAGCACCGGCAGGTGAGCGGTCGGACCGTACCGCCTCGTCCAGTAGCCTCCGCGCGCACCCGAGCACAGGAGGGGGTGTCGTGGCCAGCCCGCAGGACGTGGAGGCCGCCGTGCTGCAGGTCGCGGCGCTGCTCGCCTCGGTCGACCCCGAGGTGCGCGCGCGCCTCAGCGTCGAGCGGACGGTCTCGTGCCGGGTCCCGGACCTCGACGTGGTCTGGTCGGGCCGGCTGTGCCAGGACGGTCTGGTCGACGTCACGGACCAGGACGGCGAGCGCAGCCAGGTCCGGCTGACCGTCCGCAGCGACGACCTGGTGGCGCTGTCGCAGGGCCGTCTGGGCGTGGCGCTGGCCTGGGCGACCGGGCGGCTCACGGTGCAGGCCCCCCCGCTGGACCTGCTCAGGCTCCGCGCGCTGCTCTGACGCCGACCGCGTCCCCTGGCCCGAGGGGCCGGCCACGGCGGTCCTACTCTGCCCGTGCGTCGGCCCCGGCCCAGCTCAGGGCGCAGGCCGCCCGCAGCGCGTCATCACCCTCCCCGGTCACGACGAGCTCGTCACCGGCCCAGCTGGCCCGGGCGCCGCCGCACCGGGCGACCCCGTCGGCGACCTCCACGGGCAGGTGCGGCACCAGCAGCCCCCGCAGGTCGTGCGACACGTAGGTGGGGCGCATGCCCGCCGGCGCCGCCAGCAGCTCGTCGCGGTCGACCACGCCGGTGAGCACGAGCAGGCTGTCCGACCCGCCACGCACCGCGCCCAGCACGTCGGTGTCGAGGCGGTCCCCCACGACCAGCGGCCGCGTCGCCCCGACGCGCTCGACGGACTCGCGGTGCAGGGCCGGCTCGGGCTTGCCGACCACGACGGGCTGCTGCCCCGAGGCGGTCGCGAGCGCGGCGACCAGCGCCCCGTTGCCCGGCAGCGGCCCTCGCGGGCTCGGGTAGGTGCTGTCGGTGTTGGCGGCGACCCACAGCGCCCCGGCGCGCAGCGCGACGGTGGCCTCGGCCAGGTCGGCCCACCCCGTGTCGGGGGCCAGCCCCTGGACGACGGCGACCGGCTGGTCGTCGGCGCGCCGGACCGGGCGCAGGCCGAGGGCGGCGACCTCGTCCGCGAGGCCCTCGGTGCCGATGACCAGGACGGCGCTGTCCTGCGGCAGGTGCTCGCCCAGCCACCGCGCGGCCGCCTGGGCGCTGGTCACGACGTCGTGCGGGTCGGCGGGGATGCCCAGCTCCGTGAGGTGCGCCGCCACGACGGCCGGACGCCGCGAGGCGTTGTTGGTGACGTACGCCGCCCGCAGGCCCGTCGCGCGCGCCGCCGCGACGCTCTCGGCGGCGTGCGGCACCGGGTCGCCGGCGAGGTACAGCACCCCGTCGAGGTCGTACAGCGCGGCGTCGTAGGCCTGGGCCAGGGCCTGCGGGCAGGAGCCGAGGCCCTGCCCGCGCCCGGAGAGGCCGGTCAGCGCCGCGACGCGGTGAGGGCGGCGCGCGCGCCGCGCAGCGCGGTGGAGTAGTAGGCGATGTCGGGGCGCATGGCTGCGGCCAGCGCCAGGTGCTCGACCGCCGCGGGCAGGTCGCCGAGCTTGGTCGCCGCCAGCCCGAGCCCGAACTGCGAGTAGTCGTCCGCCGGGTCGATGCCGATGATCCACTCGAAGTTGGCGCGGGCCTCGTCGTACATCCCGACGTCGAACTGCGCACGGGCCAGCGCCTCGCGCACCATGCGGGACTCGGGCTCCATGCTCGAGGTGTGCGTCAGCAGCTGCACGGCCGCGTTGGCGTCGCCGTTGGCGAGCAGGTCCAGGCCGCGGACGTACCAGTCGTAGAGCTCGCCGCCGGGCGTGACGTCCTGCGGCGGGGGCGGGAGGTCGGAGAAGGGACGCGGCTTCTCCTCCTCGGGGGCGCGCGGGTCGTACCGGGGGTCGTACCGGGGGTCATATCGGCTGTCAGCCACGCGCACTCCTCCTCGTCGTCTCGGTCGGGGCCGGGTGGCGCCTGCCGCCTAGCATGCGCACATGTCTGCCGGAGCACAGTCCGACCTCGGTCCCGTCGACCCGGCCCGCCGGCCGGCCGGCCCCTCCTCCGTCTCGCCTCGTCCAACGGGGCTCGTCCTGTCGCCGTTCCGTGCCCTGCGCTACGCCGCTCCCGACCTCGCCGCGCTGACCAGCCCGCCGTACGACGTCATCGACGCCGACGGGCTGACCGCGCTCGAGAACGGGAGCGATCACAACGTCGTACGGCTCATCCTCCCACGTGAGGAGCCGGGCTCCGGCCAGGACCGCTACGCGCGCGCCGCCACCACGCTCGTCGCCTGGCGGGACGCCGGCGTCCTGGTCGCCGACCCCGAGCCCGCCCTCTACGTCTACGAGCAGGCGACCGCGGGCGGGCACCGGCAGCGCGGGCTGCTCGGCGCGCTCGGGCTCACCCCGCCCGAGGACGGCATCGTCCTGCCGCACGAGAACACGATGGCCGGGCCGGTGAGCGACCGGCTCGCGCTCTATACCGCGGTGGACGCCGACCTCGAGCCGATCTTCCTGGTCTACGACGGGGGTGGCGCCGCGAGCCGGGTCGTCGCCGAGGCGGACCGGGACGAGCCGCTCGTCGACGCCGAGCTGCCGGACGGGCTGCGCCACCGGCTGTGGGCCGTGACCGACCCGGCGGTCCTGGCCGAGGTGGCGGCCGACCTGGCACCACGGGTGGCCGTGATAGCCGACGGGCACCACCGGTTCGCGACCTACCTGCGACGCCAGGCGGCGCGCCACGAGGCCGGCGACGGCCCCGGCCCGTGGGACTCCGGTCTCACCTTCCTCGTCGACGCGCAGGCCTTCGGGCCGGAGGTGCACCCCATCCACCGCGTCGTGCCGGGGCGCGAGGCCGCCGACCTCGCCGAGCGGGCCGCCGCCGGTGCGACCGTCCACGACCTGGACGGCAACGACCTCCCCGAGGCCCTGGCCGCACTGGCGCAGGCGGGCGGGCACGGTCCGGCCTTCCTGCTCGCCAGCGGGGACGGCGGCACCCTGCGCCTGGTCACCGACCTGCACCCCGACCGCCTCGACAAGGCGCTGCCGGACGAGCGGTCGGCTGCGTGGCGCTCTCTGGACGTCAGCGTGCTGCACGGCTACGTCGTGGCTGATCTCTGGGGTCTCGAGGACACCGTCGACACCGTGTCCTACGAGCACGACGTGGACGCGGCCCTCGCAGCAGCGGCCGCCAGCGGCGGCACCGCCGTGCTGCTGAACCCGACGCCGGTCGCGGGCGTCACCGCGGTCGCGGCCGGCGGGGAGCGGATGCCCCGCAAGTCGACGCTGTTCACGCCGAAGCCCCGGACCGGCCTGGTGCTGCGCGACCACCGCGACGCCTGAGCCGCCCGTCCGCCCGGGTCGGCCGCGCTGAAGCCAGGTCGTCGGGCGGCGCAGGTGGACGCGCAGGTCCAGGTCAGCGTGCGGCCAGCAGCCCAGGTACGCACGCGGACCCGTGGGCCGTTCGGCTCTCCCGCGTCGCCTGCCTCAGCCTGACGGGGCGGGCCGGGAGAGCCGCTCCACGGTGGTGACCTCGACCTCGCAGCGACTCGCCGCCCCGGCGCCCGCCCGCCAGAACCGCCGTCGCAGCGCGCCCTCCACCCGGACCACGTCGCCCGGGCGGAGTCGGCGGGCGCACTGCCGCAGCCGACCGGTCCAGGCCACGCAGTCCAGCGTGTCGACGGTCACCGGCCGGGCGCCCTCGCGGTGCGGCCGGCGCGCGGGCGGGCGGTCCACCACGAGCCGCCAGGTCGCCAGGACGTCACCGCTGGGCAGCGTCCGCTCCTCGACCGGCGCGGACAGCCGCCCGACCAGCAGGACCTCGTTGCACGCTGTCGGCTGCGCCGGGCCCTCCCCGCCGTCGCCGTCACCGGGCTCCTCACGGCCCTCGACCGGCTCGACGGCGGCGGACGGCTCCCCGTGGCCGGGGTCTTCGCGGCCGCCGACCGGCTCGACGCCGGCCACGGGACCCGCGTCACCGGCGGTACCGCCGACGTCCACCGTCCCGGCGACGGCGCCCTGGCCGCTGTCGCCCTCGTTCGCGGTGCTGGTTCGTCGGCGTGCGCGCATGGGGACCTCCGCAAGGGCCCGCTCGCTGCGGGCGACGGCCCCACCCTGCGCGGCGCCGACCGGCCCGTCCGGCGTGCACACTGCGCCTGGGGACCGGCCGCTGGGCTGTGGAGGCCGCCCTGCCACGTGTCGGACCGTCGGCCTAGGAGGCCGGGCCCTCCCCCGGCGCAGGGTCGGCGGAGTCGTCGTCCCAGGCCTCGTCCACGCCGTCCTTCTCCGGAGCGTCGTCCGGGGGCGGGGAGAACGAGACGGCGGGGACGGCCGCACGTCGCACAGCAACCGGCGCCACTGCCTCGTCGTGGGAGAACAGCCCGGGCACGCCCGCCGACGGAGCCACGACCGGCACGTCCGGCTCGACCGGCTCGACCGGCTCGACCGGCTCGACCGGCTCGACCGGCTCGACGGACTCGACGGACTCGACGGACTCGACGGACTCGACGGACTCGACGGACTCGACGCGATCCTCGCCCGGCACGGCAGCGACCGGTGCGCTGTCGTCCTGCACCGTCTCCGACTCGTCACCCTCGACCGTCCCGCCTTCCTCGTCCTCGGCGCCGGGACTCTCCTCGGACGCTGTCGACGCGCGCTCGACAGGCTCCACCGGCGCGGTGAGCAGCGCCTGGAGGTCCACGGCTTCGGGCTCGTCGCCCGGTGCGTCGCTGCCCTCGTCCTGCTCGTCCGCCTCGTCGTCCTCGTGCAGGTCCTCGAACACCAGGCCGTCCAGCTCGAGCAGTCGGTCGACCGCGTCGGTCTCCCCCTGCTCGTCCTGCTCGGCCGCACGGGAGAACCACTCGCGCGCCTCGTCCTCACGCTCGGCCGCGAGCAGGGCATCGGCGTAGGCGTACCAGAGCCGGCTCGCCCACGGGCGACGGGCGGTGGTCGCCCTGGCCGGCCCCTGCAGCAGCAGGACGCCCGCCTCGGGCTGGCCCATGTCGCGGCGGGCGCCCGCCGCGACGATCACGAGCTCGACCCGCGCGGCCTGCTCCAGCCCGGGCACGTCGGGGTCGTCGAGCAGCGCCACCGCACGCTCGGGTCGGCCGAGCGCCCGCTCGCAGTCGCCGATCACGGCGAGGTGGTCGGCCCGCCCAGTGATGCGACGCGCGGTGCGCAGCTCCGACAGGGCGTCGGCCCACTCCGAGGCCGCGTAGGCCGTCAGCCCGACGGCCTCGCGGACGGAGCCGACCCGTCCTGCCAGGGCGCCAGCCGCCCGGGCGTGCTGCAACGCCCGCTCGGGGTCGTCGTCGACGAGCCGGCCGGCCACCACCAGGTGCTTGGCGACCAGGTCGGCCGTGTCCTTGACGAGTCCGCGGAGCTCGGCGCGCACGTCGGCGTCGAGCGCGCGCGGGTCCACGTCGTCCGGCACCGCGAGACGGGTGAGACGGCGGCGCTCCTCGCGGCGCGGGTCGTACTCGCGGGCGGCGAGCTCCTCACGGGTGCGCGGTCGAGCGCCACCACGGTCAGGCCGACCGTCCTGCCACGACCCGCCAGGACGCGGAGCACGCGACGGCGGCGCCGACCGCGGCTGCGGGCTGCGGGCGGAGGGAGCTCCGGAGGACGGCGTGCGCCCCGGGCGCGCGCCTCCCGCCCCGTCGCCGTACGGCCGAGGCGCCTCCCGGCCCGCGCCGGTCGACGACGCCGGACGGCCCGCCGCCGCGGGAGGACGACCGCTCCCGCTGGAGGGACGGCCATCCCGCTGAGACGGGTCACCGGACGAGCGCGGTCCACCAGCCCCGCGCTGCGCATCAGCGCGGCGCTCCGGCCGCTCGGTCGGCGCGCCGTAGGGCGATCGTCCGGCACTGCGCGGACGCTCGCCTGCAGGGGGCCGCGTCCCCGGGCCTGAGCGGTCTGCCGGCCCTCCGCCGGAACGGCTCGCGCTCGTGGGCCTCGCACCTGCGTCAGGAGCACCTCTCGGCGTCGAGCGCTCCCCGTACGAGGGACGCTCGCCGTACGAGGGGCGCTCGCCGTACGAGGGACGCGCCCCGGTCACAGGACGGTCACCGGTTGCCGGACGACCACCGGTCGCGGGACGACCACCCGCCGCCGGACGACCACCCGCCGCCGGACGACCACCCGCCGCCGGACGACCACCCGCCGCCGGACGACCACCCGCCGCCGGACGACCACCCGCCGCCGGACGACCACCCGCCGCCG